>SAMEA104315425__coassemble_536_pt1 | contig 34733 bp, 23 predicted proteins | sample SAMEA104315425__metabat2_low_PE_033 | metagenome-assembled genome bin SAMEA104315425 (sample SAMEA104315425) | gut metagenome | biome: Monkey gut; feature: monkey-associated habitat; material: faeces | place: China | collected 2013
ACCCCGGAGGGGTTATAGCTAAACCCCCATTTGAAATGGGGGTTGCTAACTTGGTAGCTCGTGACTGGTGACTAGAAAAGAAATTAGTGGCTAGGCTCTAGGCCCTAGGGATTGGGGATTAGGAAAATATGATTCTAATCTCATTTCATGATTATATAGGGCAGTTTCATTCGATAATAAATAACGAAGAAACAATAAAAAAGCAGTAGCGGGGGTATGGCTACTGCTTTTTATTATTCTTAGCAGTTGTTGCAATTCAAACAATCAACAACCGTATTGATAAAGTATGATACAATAAAAGTAACAGGAGGTGATGGCATGGAAGAGAGAAACAGTATCGATGATATGTCGTTGGCAGGACGAAATGCAGCCTACGATGCGGCAGCCAAAAAGCTTCTTTCCAGTAAGAAAATTCTAGCATGGATTTTGAAATACTGCGTAGAAGAATTTCAAGATAGTTCGATTTCTGATATCCGAGATCGCTATATACTAGGTAAACCAGAAGTGGCCCAAGTTCCGGTAGCACCGGATAAAACCAATGCCGTTTCTTACATTCAAGGAGAACGGACTGAAGATAAGACATTCACCGAAGGCACCGTGACGTTTGATATACGCTTTCGTGCCATGACGCCCTATCAGGATGCGATTGAACTGATTATCAATGTAGAAGCCCAGCAAAGTTCTCATGTGGGGTATCCTTTGATTAAAAGAGCTCTATACTACTGCAGCCGCTTGATTTCTTCTCAATATCAAGTAGAATTTAACAAATCAAAATATGGAGATATCAAGAAAGTATATAGCATTTGGCTGTGCATGGATACCAAGGACGAAGAAAGCAGCATTACCCAATACCAAATGCAAGAAACCTGTTTATGGAAGGAAAAACATGAAAAGAAAGCCAATTACGATTTGATTCGGGCCGTCATGGTGTATATCAGCCAGAATCAAAAAGATTTTGGGAATCGATTGATGGGACTTTTGTATACACTGTTTAAAGGAAATGGGAATGCCGCAGCGAAAAAAGAATTGCTTAAAGATATTTACCATGTGGATTTAGACGCCGATGAAATGAAGGAGATGGATGATATGTGCAACTTGAGCGTAGGAATTTACAATCATGGCCGCCTGGAAGGTAGAGCAGAAGGTCTGGAAGAAGGACGTACAGAGGAAGGTAAGAAAATTATTGTCCGTTTGTTGCAGAATCACATGTCTGTAGAATTTATAGCGGAAAATACAGACCGACCAGTCGAATATATTCGTCAAATAGCGAAAGAACAAAATATTCCTTGCTAGGGAAACACTGATTTAATCGTTATTTGGAATTGTTCTTAATTTTATTCAAAGCGGGGGAAGAAAATCCGTATAAAAAGTTTACATTGAAATCAAAAATCTCATCAGCGATCAGTTGCAGGTTCGCTGATGGGATTTTTGATTGGGAAAGTACGGAAAAGATACATGGGAAAATCAATTTTCTATGGGGACTATCGCATTTCATGGCTTTCTATATCATGCTATAATAAAGAAAATAATTAGAAATGCGCTGCTTAGCTTTGTTGATGCCACGAGGCTTTTGATGAGGTGATAGAATGTATATTTCTACGATGCAAATCAAGAATTACCGCACGTTCCAGCAGGTGGATTTCCATTTCGACAGCCGGGTGAATTATGTGGTGGGGGACAATAATATCGGCAAAAGTAATTTACTGAAATTACTGAAAGGTATTACCCACGGAGAAGGATTCCGGGAGAAAGATTTCCTTGACGCCGATGAGCCCATTGAAATACGGATGACTCTGGCGGAGGAAGGAGTGAAGGAGGAAATCCATTTGCACTTGGTGCAGCATGTGCAGGAGGTGGTGCCTCGGCTTTTTGATGCCGATAGCGGAGAGGCGTTGCCGCTGGAGTATATGCGATGCTTGTTTTACATGGATTTCGGCCTTTTTGAGGTGCCTAGAAATATGCTGACTGATCGGTTGGTGACCCAGGTGATTGAGCTCTTTCAGGCGTATTTCTCTTGTGGGGAAGAAATGGTGGATACTGTGGAGAAGCGGATGAATACCCACGGGTTTCATGTAGTACTTCCTCGAGACAATCCGAAGCAGGCGTCGCTGGATTTCTTTCATGCCATTTTTGGTGCGTCCCAGGGCGGGAGTGCCAGCCATTTTGCTCATCGACTGATCGTTGCCATTGGGGTAGTCCTTTTGGCAAAGATGAAGGAGAAGAAGGAAAGCAAGGCTATTTCTTTTGAAAATATGATCACCATCGATACCAAAGGGCGGCGGTTCCTTACTATGCTGGTCAGCATTGATGAGCCGGAGCTCCATTTGCATCCCTACTTGCAGCGGGCTATTTTGGCTTTTGTGCGAGCCATATTGAATAACCAGGAGCCTTTTTTCTTGCACTTGGTGCAGGCGGTGCTGGGGGTCGATGGGTTGGATGGGCAGCTTTTCGTGGTGACCCATTCCACCGATGCGCTGGTTAATGATTATCGGCAAATCATTCGTATGTATTGGGATGAGAAGAATCGGGTTCAGGCTGCGTGCGGGTCTTCGTTCCGGTTTTCAAGTGAAATAGAGAAGCACCTGATCATGCATTTTCCTGAGGTGAAAGAAGCCCTGTATTCTCGGTGTACCATTTTAGTGGAAGGGGAAACCGAGTATGGGTCTTTTGGCTATTTTGCCAAAACTTTAGGAGTGCATCTGGATTATCACGGGATTTGTCTCATCAATGCCCGGGGTGAAAGTTCTATTTCTAAGATTGCCCAGTTGATTCGTCGGTTCCATATCCCTGTGGTGTGCCTCTATGACCGGGATGTGATGGGGGAAGGGCCAAAAGCACCTTACATATTTTATACTAATTATATATGTTACGAGATGGATGTGGTGAAAGCCTGTTTGTCCGCTGGTAGCCGCCGCGTGCTGGATGATGTCATTGCTGATATAGAAGAAACGGGCGACACGGTCAATTCGGCTCTTATTAAGAAAGCAGGAACGAAATTGGGCGTGCCCAAAGGATTCTATCCGCCAAAGAAATTGAAAAATATCAATCCGCGGGATGAGAAGGCCTTGGAATTTTATTACTTCGCGTGGCTGTATGGAAATAAAGGCGTCATCATCGGCCGGGCCTTGGGAGAGCATTTAACGGAAAAGGAAATACCGGCGGCCTTCGCGAAGGTGATTGATGAGGCGAGACGGTTAGCGGAATAAAAGCAGTTAGAAGTTAGAAGTGAGAAGTGGTGGTGGCGGCACACAAAATTTAGAAGTGCCGCATTATAATTGTTAGTGACTGGGGGAGTATTTGGGGATTAGTAGCTAGGCCCTAGGGATTGGGGATTAGGAAATATGTGATATTAGCGGGTTTCGTCATTTCGACCGACGGGATTTGTGCTTGATGATGCATCGGGTAGTTCAGTACTATGTTAGACAGAAGTGGAGAAATCTTACAGCTGTAGCGGTGTACAGGCTGTCTGTAGTAAAGCGGATTGGGGGCGAGCGTCATTCCGACCAAAGTGGAGGAATCTTTTTCGTTTTTACTAAAGGGGCAGTGAGAGTATAGTGGAATTGAAATGAGCCAATGCGTCTGGGGCGTCTCTATGTGAGACTAACTATGAGGCGGAAGAGGAGTCAATTGGGATAATTCTAGAAAGGGAAGTCTCATTTCATGACGCTAGTATTACACGGAGCTGCAATGAATAACACAAAGATTCTTCGGCATCGCCCTACGGGCGGCTCAGAATGACGGGAAAGATTTGATAACGCTAGTGGTTAAGAAAAGAACGCTAGTAAGGATAATGAGAATAACAAACAGGCGGAAGAGAAGTTAGTTGGGATATACTAATAGATGAGACTATTTCCTAATCCCTAGCTACTAATTCCAAATCCCAGTCACGAGTCACGAGTCACCAGTCACCCAAAATATCGTTAATCAAAAAATAATTCATCTTCCTATTGAAAAAATGCGTGTAAGCCTTTATTATTATAGAGATAACTAATTTTATGATATTTTTTGTATATTTATGTTGTTGGTTGTTAGTTGTTGGTTGTTTGGTAGTCGTCTAAACAACCAACAACTAACAACCAGCAACTAATACAAACAATCATAGTGTAAATTCAAGGAGGCCGGCATGAGCACGATTTCACTCAAAGGACGTTCTGTTCTTGGGCTTGCTGATTTCACAGCCGAAGAGATTGAACGGATCCTCGAAGTAGCCAAACACATGAAAAAAATTGTGTTGTCCGAAAATAAGAAGAGAGATTTCCTTAAGGGAAAATCCATTGTGACAGTGTTTTCCGAAGCATCTACCAGAACTCGTAGTTCTTTCGAGTTGGCCGGCAAATATTTGGGAGCCGATGTTATCAATATTACAAAGAGTGGCAGCTCGATGACGAAGGGCGAAAGCATGAGAGATACATTGCTTACCGTTTCCGCTATGGGAGTGGATGCAGTGATTATTCGTGATTCTTCGGAAGGGGCTGCTCTTTTTGCGTCTAAGGTCATGAGCCCGAAGGTTAAGGTTCCGGTCGTACTGAACGCTGGGGACGGTGCCCACGCTCATCCAAGCCAGGCACTGTTGGAACTCTTCACTTTAAAGGAAGCAGGAAAGAATATCAAGGGAATGAAATATGTCATCATCGGTGATGTACTCCATTCTCGTGTAGCAAGAAGTGATATCATCGGATTCACGAAGCTCGGTGCTGAAGTACACCTGGTTGGCCCCCGTACATTGGTCCCGAAGGAACTGGAAGCCATGGGCTGCATCGTAGATGATGATTTGGAAACCGCACTGAAAGATGCGGACGCTATCAATGTGCTTCGTATCCAGCTGGAAAGAGCTGCGGCTGGTTTCATTCCGACCACTAGAGAATATGCTCGTCTTTGGGGAATCAATAAGAAACGGTTGGCTCTGTGCAAACCAGATGTAGCCATCATCCATCCAGGCCCGATGAACCGCGGCATTGAAATCGGTTATGACGTGGCTTATGATGAAGCATCCTGGATTCAGGAAGAAGTAAGAAATGGGGTCGCTGTGCGTATGGCCCTGGAATATTTGACACTGACGGAGGGAAATATCGATGCTCTTAATTAAAAATGGTACGATCGTAAACCCTGCTAAGGGGCAGCATGAAGTGGCAGATATTCTGATCAATAATGGAAAGATTGAACAGATTGGAAATGATATTTGTGCTATGGGCACAGATTTACAGGAAATCGATGCCACCGGTCTCTTTGTGACACCAGGTCTCATCGATATGCATGTCCATCTTCGCGAACCAGGACAGGAAGCAAAAGAAGATATTCACACTGGTACTCAGGCCGCTGCTGCTGGCGGGGTAACCCACGTAGCTACTATGGCGAATACCAAACCGGTCATTGATAACGCAGCCGTTCTTCGTGACGTGCAGCATCGCGTAGAAGAAACCGCCGTAGTAAAAGTCAGCGTCATTGGTTCTGTTTCCAAAAACTTGGAAGGCAAGCAGCTTTCTGAAATGGGCGACATGGCTGCCGAAGGGGCTGTAGCTTTCTCCGATGATGGACACTATGTAGAAAGCGCCAATTTCATGCGCCGCGCTATGGAATACGCTGACCAGCTGGGCAAAATGGTGATTGACCATGCAGAAGATATGACCATGTGTGGTGGCGGTTTCATGAATGAAGGAAAAGTATCCTATGCTATGGGCGTCACTGGACGTCCGGCGGCAGGGGAAAATATTGCAGTCGCACGTGACCTGCTCCTGTCTGAATTGACTGGCTGCCATATCCATATTGCTCACGTATCCAGCGGCAAAGCAGTAGACCTGATTCGTCAGGCCAAGGCCAAGGGCGTGAACTGCTCCACTGAAGTGACCGCACAGCACTTGTATTTCACAGATGAATGGTTAAAACATTACGAATCGGCTTTCAAGATGGCTCCGCCAATCCGCACCGAAGATGATAGAGAAGCTCTCATTGAAGGCCTCAAAGATGGCACCATCGATGCCATCATGACTGACCATGCACCGCACTGCAATGAAGAAAAGGACGTGCCTTTCAACTGCGCACCAAATGGCATTGCAGGACTGGAAACCTCTCTGGCTTCTACACTGACTGTGCTGTACCACCAGAATGGATTCTCTATCGATAAAATCGTAGAACTCATGAGTGTCAATCCGGCCAAACTGCTCGGTATCGACGGCGGTGTTCTGGAAGAAGGCAAAGCAGCAGATATCACTCTGATTGACCCGAATAAAGAATGGACTGTCCACGGACAGGATCTGTATACCAAATCCCTCTTCACTCCTTATGAAGGCGTTACCCTGAAAGGGAAAGCTGTCATGACTATCGTGGATGGAGAGATTGTAATGAAAGAAGGAAAGGTGCTCTCATGAAAGGCCTCTTGATTTTGGAAAATGGCGCTCGCTTTGAAGGGGACCTCTTAGGTTCCGTTGAAGGTTTGGGCGAACTGGTATTTAACACCGGCATGACCGGCTACCAGGAATGTTTCACTGACCCTTCTTATGAAGGACAGATTCTCACATTGACCTACCCGCTGATTGGGAACTACGGTGCCAATGATCTTTTCATGCAGAATAGAAAACCGGCAGCTGCTGGTTTTGTTCTGGACCAGATTGCGGACCATCCATCTAACTGGGAATGCAAGGAAAAAATCACCGATTTCATTGAAAGATACCATGTACCGTGCCTGTACAACGTAGATACCCGTGCGGTGACTCGCATGGTTCGTACCCAGGGCGTTATGAAAGCCATCATTGTCAGCGCTGATAGAAGCGAAGATTTCATCAAAGAACAGCTGGCAAAGCCGCTTCATCGCGACCAGGTAGAACGAGTGACCACGGCCTATCCTTATACCTATGGGGAAGGGAAATACCAGGTATCTCTCTTGGACTGCGGCCTGAAGAAAAACATTCTGGTTTCTCTGGCTGCTAATGATTGCACCGTTCATGTTTTCCCAGCTCATACCTCTGCAGAAGAACTGCTTGCCAATGATCCAGACGGCATTTTCCTTTCTCCTGGACCAGGGGACCCGCAGGACGTGCCATATGTAGTGGAAACAGTAAAGAAACTGATTGGCAAAAAGCCGATTTTCGGTATTTGCCTGGGCATCCAGATGTTGGCAACCGCTCTGGGCGGCCATACTTTTAAGCTGCCATTTGGTCACCGCGGTGCCAACCACCCGGTCAAAGACCTCAGAACTGGCCGCGTATATATCACCAGCCAGAACCACGGCTATGCCATTTCCGATGAAAATCTTCCTGATTGCATCGAAGTCACCCATATAAGCGTAAACGACGGCACCATCGAAGGCATCCGTCATAAGACACTTCCGATTCAGGCAGTGCAGTATCATCCGGAAGCTTCTCCGGGACCGAAGGATAATTTCTATCTCTTCACTGAATTTACCAAGGCCATGGAGGAATTCAAAAAATGATTAATAAAGACGTAAAGAAAGTCCTTGTCATCGGCTCTGGTCCTATCGTCATCGGACAGGCGGCTGAATTTGACTATGCAGGTACCCAGGCTTGCCGTTCTCTTCGTGAAGAAGGGGTCGAAGTAGTCCTGGTAAACAGCAACCCATCCACCATCATGACCGATGTGGATATCGCTGACCGTGTCTATATCGAACCAATTACCCTGCCATTTGTGACAGAAGTCATTAAGAAAGAACGTCCAGATGCCCTGCTGGCTACCCTGGGCGGTCAGGTAGGTCTCAATATGGCGGTTCAGCTCTCTGATGCAGGGGTTCTGGATGAATACGGTGTAAAACTGCTCGGTTCCTCTCTTCATGCGATCAAACATGCGGAAGATCGTGAACTCTTCAAAGAAGCTATGGAAGAAATCCATCAGCCAGTACCGGAATCTGAAATTTTTGAAGAACTGGACAAAGCAGTGGCATTTGCTGATAGCATCGGCTATCCGGTCATCATTCGTCCGGCTTACACTTTAGGCGGCACCGGCGGCGGTATTGCCCATGACCGTTATGAAATGGAAGAAATCGCCAACCGCGGCATTAAACTATCTCCTATCAACCAGATTCTGGTAGAACGCAGCATCGCTGGTTGGAAAGAAGTAGAATTTGAAGTCATGCGTGATGGAGCAGATAACTGCATCATTGTCTGCGCTATGGAAAATATTGACCCTGTAGGCGTACACACTGGCGACTCCATCGTTGTGGCTCCGACCCAGACACTGACCGATGGACAGTACCAGATGCTCCGTACCGCATCTCTGAACATCATCCGTTACCTTCAGATCGAAGGGGGATGTAACGTACAGTATGGCTTGGATACTAAGACCAACCAGTACTACGTCATCGAAGTTAACCCTCGTGTCAGCCGTTCCTCCGCTTTGGCATCCAAAGCCACCGGCTACCCGATTGCGAAAGTAGCAGCGAAGATTGCCCTGGGCATGCATTTGGATGAAATCACCAATGCCATTACAGGAAATACCAAGGCTTGCTTCGAACCATCCATCGACTATGTAGTATGCAAATTCCCAAGATGGCCATTTGAAAAATTCACCTTGGCAGACCGCGAAATCGGTACCCAGATGAAAGCCACCGGCGAAGTCATGGCCCTGGATCGCACATTGGAAGGTTCTCTCCTGAAAGCACTCCGTTCTTTGGAAGTGGGTGAAGGGTACCTGCACCTGAAGAAATTGGATGGACAGTCCCTCTATGATATTCGCTGCCTGCTGAAACGTATCGATAATGAAAGAATCTTCGTTGTGGCTGAAGCACTCCGCCGCGGCATTGAACCAGAAGAAATCAACCGCATCACCAAGATTGATTTATTCTTCATTTACAAGATTCAGAACATCATCTTCATGGAACGCCGTCTCATGAAGGAAGGCCTCACAGAAGAAACACTGAAAGCAGCCAAACGCATTCAGATGCCCGATGAAGCCATCGCTCATTTCGCTGAAGTAACACCGAAAGATGTAGAAAACTTCAAGAAGAAACTCAATTTCCATCCGGATTTCAAGATGGTCGATACTTGCGCTGCTGAATTTGAAGCTCATACTCCATACTACTACTCTACCTATGGAGCAGAAGATGAAGTGAAACCTCAGGGCAAAGGCTCTGTAGTAGTCTTCGGTTCCGGTCCAATCCGCATTGGTCAGGGCATTGAATTCGATTACTGCTCCGTTCATGCTTCCTGGGCTCTTCGTAAAGCAGGAAAGAAATCCATCGTCATCAATAACAACCCGGAAACCGTTTCCACCGACTTTGATACTTCCGACTCCCTGTATTTCGAACCACTGACAGAACAGGACGTATTGGAAATCATCGACAAGGAAAAACCGGAAGGCGTTATTTGCCAGTTCGGCGGCCAGACCGCGATCAACCTGGCTACCCCCATGGCAAAACGTGGCATCCGCATCATTGGTTCTTCCAATGAATCCATCGACATGGCAGAAGACCGTGAACGTTTCGATACTTTGATGGGCCAGTTGGGCATTGCTCGTCCAAAGGGCTGCTTGGTTGAAAGCGTCGAAGAAGCTATGGCAAAGACCGAAGAACTGGAGTACCCGCTCATCGTTCGTCCGTCCTACGTATTGGGTGGCCGTGCCATGCAGATCGTTTATGACCAGGCAGAACTTCGTCAGTACCTGAAAGAAGCCGTTGTGGCTTCCCACGAACATCCAGTTCTCATCGACCAGTACATGGTAGGCCGTGAAGTGGAAGTGGATGCCATTTCCGATGGCATTGACGTGTGCATCCCTGGCATTATGGAACAGATTGAACGTTCCGGTGTGCACTCCGGCGACTCCATCGCTGTATATCCACCGCAGCACCTGTCTCAGGAAATCATCGAAACCTTGACCAACTACACCAGAGACATCGCTCGTGCTATGAATGTCAAAGGTTTGGTCAATATCCAGTTCATCGTAGTAAAGAACAAAGTATACGTCATCGAAGTAAACCCAAGAGCCAGCCGTACCGTTCCATTCATGAGCAAAATCACCGGTATCAACATGGTCGAATACGCTACCCGTGTGGCACTGGGTGAATCTTTGAAAGAAACCGGCCTCCCGCTGGGGCTCGTACCGGATAAAGGCTATGTAGCTATCAAAGCACCTGTATTCTCCTTCTCCAAACTGGGCCTGGTAGAAATCAAACTGGGACCGGAAATGAAATCCACCGGCGAAGTCATGGGCATTGGTCACACCTACCAGGAAGCTCTGTACAAAGCCGTTGTAGCCGCTCATCTGATGGTACCGGCTGGTGGCAACGTTCTCATCACTGTCAGCGATAGAGATAAACCGGAAACAGCTGAACTGGCAAAAGGCTTCGTAGAATTGGGTTATCACCTGATTTGTACCTCCGGCACCGGCTCCTATTTCGAAAGCCTCGGCATACCGGTAGAAGTGATCAAGAAGATTCACGAAAAAGGCGAAAACTGCGAGAAATATCTGAAATCCGGCAAAGTAGATATGGTGCTGAATACCATTTCCTACGGCAGCCAGATTGAACAGGAAGGCTACGACCTGCGCCGTATCGCCGTAGAACTGGCAATCCCATGCATTACTTCCTTGGATACCGCCAAAGAAGTGCTTCGCGTCATGGCCTCCTCCGGCAGCGAACATCATGTAGAAGCCATTCAGGACTATGTGAAGGAGAAATAACATGGCAGGATTTGTTGAAAAAGGAACCATTATGCTCCATGAGCAAGTGGGACCGGAAATCTGGCGCATGCAGCTGGAACTTCCTCTCACTGCCAGAGCAGCCAAACCGGGGCAGTTCATTCACATCAAAGTGAATGACCCCCGTTATATCCTGCGCCGGCCTATTTCCATCGCCGGCACTGATGCAGGAAAAGGATTGGTTGAAATCATTTACCGCATCGTCGGCAAAGGCACCGAAGCCATGTCCCATCTAAAAGAAGGGGACGTGGTGGATTGTCTGGGGCCTCTGGGTACTGCCTTTGATATGGAAAAAGACCACATCGTTGGCATCGGCGGCGGGGTAGGCATCGCGCCGATCCTCTTCATGGCAAGAAAAGCCAAATCAGGCCAGATGACCGTAGTTATCGGCGGCAGAAATAAAGAAGAAGTATTCTGGAAAGACTTCTTCCCCAAAACCGTAAAACAGCTCATCGTCACCACCGACGATGGCTCCTACGGTATCAAAGGATTCTCCGTTTCTGTCCTGCCAGAACTCTTCAAAAATGAAAACGTGGACGAAGCCTGCGTCTGCGGACCTGGCATTATGATGCGTATCACCGCCCAGATGGCCAAAGAAGCCGGCGTAGCGTGCCAAGTTTCTATGGAACGCCGCATGGGTTGCGGCATCGGTACTTGCCTTGGTTGCGTTTGTGATAGAGCGGATGGCAAAGGCCATTATAAAGTCTGCGTAGACGGACCGGTATTCCAGGCAGAGGAGGTTGTATTATGAGTAATTTAGCAGTCAACTTCCTTGGCATTCCTATGAAAAATCCAGTCATCGGTGCTTCTGGTACCGTAGGCTTTGGATTGGAACTGTCTCAGTACATGGATATGAGTGAAATCGGTGCCATCTCCGGCAAAGGTCTCGCTCCGACTCCCTGGGCAGGAAATAACGGCACCCGTATCGCCGAAACCACTTCCGGCATGCTGAACTGCATCGGATTGGAAAACCCAGGAGCTCCCTATTTCCTGGAACACTACCTTCCGGAAGTTAAGAAACTGGGCTGCCCCTATATTGCTAACATGGTAGGGAAATCCGTAGAAGAATACGCCGAATGTGCAAAACTTCTCTCCGTAGACGGTATCAGCGCTTTGGAAGTAAACATTTCCTGTCCGAACGTCAAAGTAGGCGGGGCGGCCTTTGGCACCGATCCCCAGCAGGCGGCAGCTGTCACTAGAGCTGTGAAAGATGCCACCAACCTTCCGGTGATCGTAAAACTCTCTCCGAACGTGACCGACGTGGTCACCATCGCCAAAGCCGTCGAAGCCGCAGGGGCTGATGGGATTTCCCTCATCAATACCCTCCTGGGCATCGCCATCGATACCCGCACCAGAACCCCAATCCTGGGCAACGTCACCGGCGGTCTCTCCGGCCCGGCTATCAAGCCAGTGGCCCTCCGCATGGTTTGGCAGGTATCCAAAGCAGTCAACATCCCTGTTTGCGGCCTGGGCGGCGTCATGACCGGCACAGACGTGGTAGAATTCATGATGGCCGGCGCACAGACCGTCCAAGTAGGCACCGCTAACCTGGCCGATCCGACCGCCATGGCAAGAATCATCCTCGAACTGGACCAGTGGTGCGACCAGAATGGCGTTAAAGACGTCAATGAAATCGTTGGGACATTGAAAGCGTAATTGTATAGTAGGCAGTTATCAACTAGTAATAGGCAAATTTTTGATACCAATCGTTTGTTGATAACTGTGAACTGAATAAAAAATCCGCAAGTGGTATGTGCCACTTGCGGTTTTTTATTGGTGAAAAATTATAAAATAATAAAATTACATAATAAAATACATTCGAAATAAGAGAATAAAGATTAGAAAAATATTTGCAAAGATGATTGATTTATGATATTTTATATTAGTCTTAAAGAGGATAGCTTAAATAATAAGAATTTTAGAGAAAAGCATTAATGCTTGTTTGCTTTCTTTTTCTGCCGTGGAAACTAGGACACACTGGCGGAGAAAGCAACATATATTTTTATTTTTTAGTTGTTTTTAGAAATGAGGAGTATGTTATGAAAAAGGGAATCTACAGAGCATTGGCCGCTGCCGTTATGCTGACAATTTCTGGGGGGATAGCCGTACAGGCCGCTGATACCACGCTGGACACCGTGTATGTTTATGGTGATAGAGATCAGGCAGAATTACAACCACTTGGTGAAATGGCGTATCAAACGCAAAGTGTAGGATTGCTGGGAAACAAGGACACAATGGATACACCATTCACTAGTATGACTGTTAGTCGTAAATCTATAGATGCTTTTGCAAGCCCAACCAATGGTGTTATGGATGCACTAGCATTAAACCCATCGGTTCGTCCGGTGGGAGCTGGTATCGCGAATGAAGTTTCCATTCGTGGTTTTAAAGTGTCTGATCACTCTTTATATATTAACGGAATTCCTGGCTTATTAGATCAGCAGAAATTGACAGATGTATATATCGACAGTGCAAGTGTTATTTCTGGTCCAAATATTGGCATTGCCGGTACCTCTTCTAATCAGGCAGTTTCTGGAACTGTAGATTTTCATTCTAAAAAAGCACAGGCTAAACCGAATACAGATTTAACGCTGACCTATCGTGGCGGTTCTTCTTTTAGACAGATGATTGATGTGGGCAAACGTTTTGGTGATAATCAGCGCTGGGGTGTTCGCGTTATGGCCGATAATATTGATGGAGAAACAGCTGTTAAGGGCGAAAAATTAACACAGAGAGATATTTTTATCAATATTGACCAGCAGACTACTTATAGCAAATCCAATTTATTGGCTGGATATAATTATAATAAGCAAGAAGGCATGCTTTCTTATGGCGTAGGTTTTGATAAATCACTTAAAACTTTACCGAAGGCTGTTGATGGAAGTAAGATTTATGGAACTGATTGGACATTTAATGAATATGATAACTGGATCGTGGCATTTAATCACGATCAGAAGTTAAATGAACATATGACAGCTTTTGTGAATGCTGGCTATCATAGAGAAGATTGGTATGGCTATTTAGATGGTGATCCCAAAATTATGACGGATCAAGGCGATTATAAACTTACTGCAGATGTATATCCATTAGCTGTAACAAAGAAGTATTTAGGTATTGGATTGAAGGGCAATTTCAGTATTGGCTCTTCAGAACATGAATATGTTGTAAGTGCAGATAGAAATTGGAAGACATCTTATGGTGGTGAATGGAAAAATGCTTTTGGAACAGGCAAAAGTACATATACAATTGTTGGGAATTTGAATAATCCAACTTCTGGAGTAAGACCTAATACTGATCCATATGCAGCACCGTGTCCGCAATCACAAGAATTAACTATTAATGGATGGAATATTATGGATACCATCTCATTCGCAGATGGACGGTATCAGATTATCGGGGGCTTACATGGGCAAACATTAAAAAAACATGCACCAGGAGCAAAAGAGGATAAATATGAGGATGTTAGTCCAACTTGGGCATTCCTTTATAAGCCAACAGAAAATTTGACTGCTTATTTTAGCCATACAGAAAATTTCTTTGATGGAACTTTAGTAAAGAATACGACTGATGTAACCTATGAAAATGCTGGCAAATATCTTGATCCTGCTAAATATAAACAAAATGAATTTGGCATTAAGTATAAGGGAGGAGATGTATTACATACTTTAAGCTTCTTTAAGATTACAAAACCAAACTATGGAGATATAGTGATTGGACCAAAAACATACTATGGAAGTTTAGGAAATCAAGAAAATAAGGGGATTGAATATTCACTTACAGGCTCCATAAGCAAAAAGATGGATATTATTGGTGGCTTTACTTGGGTAGACACAAAACAAGCAACTAGAGATATAAATAATGGAAAACATGTTAACGGTGTTCCAGAATGGTCAGCAACGGTAGGTGCTATTTACAAACAAAATGATAATTTGAAATACTTGGCTCGTGCGCGCTATATTGGAAATTCTTATATTTGGAATGAAAAATACAAAGTTCCTTCTTTCTTCCTCTTTGATGTGGGGGCTAACTATACTACCAAACTGAACGAAACGCCAGTTACCTTCAAAGCAATGGTGTACAATTTGTTTGATAAAAAATATTGGAATCCAATGAATAGCAATAGTTTAGCAATTGGTATGCCAAGAACCTTTACTTTGTCAGCTGAATTCCATTTCTAATTTCTTAGAAAAGAGGATTATATGAGCAGAATCATTCGGTCAATCCCTTTACCGATATTGATGTCCTTTTTAGGAATCCTGCTCCTGGTATCCTGCTTTTACGGGCTTCGGCTCGGATATCTTCCTTTAGATAATGGTGATGTACTAGACGTTTTGGGCATGCATTTCTTTTCTACAGAACATGCCCTGCGTCCTGGCATCGCAGATGCAGTATGGGATCTGCGGTTGCCACGAATTATCCTTTCTGTATGCGTAGGCATGGGGCTATCTTTGTCTGGTGTTCTCATGCAAGCTATGTTTCAAAATCCTATGGCGGACCCGTATATCATGGGGATTTCGTTTGGCGCTTCTTTAGGAGCTGCTTGCACTGTATTTCTTGGTGTGGGAGTGACGTTTGGTGCGGCTTCTATCGGTATCGGTGCTTTCGTAGGAGCCATGGTTTTATCTGTGCTTCTGGTCTTTGCCATGGGGCGCATGGGACAAGGGAACCCATCTATGCTTCTGATTTTTGGCGCGGCATTGGCTGCCGTGTGCGGAGGCATAACTAGCGTTTTGATATTTTCTGGAGCCAATTCTTCTGGTATGGATGTGACCCTCTATTGGCTCATGGGCAATGTAGCTTTTGCAAAATTGGAACCTTCCTTAGTGTTATTGGGAATTGTAGGGGCTTTTATTTTCTTTTTTGTTACGCAGACGAGGATTTTGAATTTGATGCTAGAAGGGGAGGAAACTGCTATTCCATTGGGACGGCGGCTCCTCCCTTTTATGCGTCTGTACTTACTTTTGAATGCCATTTTAGTAGGAAGTATTGTTATGAATGCAGGATTGATAGGATTTGTGGGATTGTTGGTGCCTCACTTTTGCCGCATGGTTGTGGGGTCTGACCATAAAACGCTTCTCCCGGTGGCGGTTCTCGTAGGGGGCATCATTTCTGTTTGGGCAGATATCATAGGAAGAATTCTGATACCTGGTGTGGAGATTCCTTTAGGCGTATCCTTAGCCCTTTTAGGGGCACCGGCTTTTATTGTTATGCTGGTCAGGCAGTCTTATCGTTTTGGAGAGGATCGGTTATGAATATCATCGTAAAAAATGTGTCAGCCGGATATGGAAAGAGGAAGGTACTGGATCATGTATCTGTCTCTTTTGCTTCCAATCAGCTGACAGGAATTATCGGTCCCAATGGTAGCGGGAAGAGCACGCTTTTGAAATGTATCTATCGGGTACTCAAACCAATCAATGGAGATATTTCCGTTGGCGATGCCAGTTTGAAGCAACTGTCTTACAAGGAAAGTGCTAGACGCACTGCAGTATTGGCACAGCATCATGTATCTGGTTTTGACTTTACGGTAGAGGAAGTGGTGCTTCTTGGTCGTACTCCCTATAAAGGTATCACCGAAGGAAATAATAAGGAAGATAAAGAAATCGCATACCGCGCTATGGAAGAAACGGGCGTGGCTGGCATGGCAAAGAGAAGTTATTCTCTTTTGTCCGGCGGAGAGCAGCAGCGCGTGATGTTGGCGCGGGCTTTGACACAGGAAACGCCTTGCTTGATCTTGGATGAACCGACCAACCATCTGGATATCACGTATCAGATTCAAATTATGGATTTGGTTAGTTCCCGCAATTTGACGGTGGTGGCTGCCATTCATGACTTGAATATGGCGGCGTTGTATTGCGATACCATTGTTGCTATGAAACAGGGACGGATTGTTGCAGAAGGAACGCCGGCAGAGATATTAACAGCAGAACGGATTTGGGAGTTGTATCATGTGCGAGCCGAGGTATTTTCTCGTAAGGATGGTAGACCCGCTGTAATCTTTGAAAGAGGGGCTTCGCTATGAAAGGAAATGGAAAAGTCGTAGCCATTGGCGTTGTATTGGTGATGCTCCTTATTTTGTCTATGGGATATGGGACCTTTCGTTTTTCTCCAGAGGAAACGCTTCGGTTTTTGTACCAATCCCTGGTATTTCCTGAAGGAGATGGGGATATCAGACAGGATGTGATTCAATTTATCCGTTTGCCCCATGTGGTTCTTTCTTTTTGTATCGGTGCAGGACTGGCGGTATGTGGAACGGTTATGCAGGCTGTAATGAAAAATCCTTTGGCAGATCCTTATTTACTTGGGATTTCTTCTGGCGCTAGTTTAGGAGCGGTATTGGCAATCTGGCTGGGAATGGGAAATATAGGGGGACTGGATGGTGTCGGTGCTTTTTCTTTTGCCGGTGCCGGGTTGGTTTCTCTTTTGATTCTTTTCATCTCTTCCTTGACAGGAAAAGGCGGAAGTTTGACTTTACTTTTATCTGGTTTTGCGCTCAATGCGGCTTGCTCGGCTATGGTAAGTTTTATTATCACGGCCATGGCAGATACGAATAAGACGCGATCGGTGCAATTTTGGATGATGGGAAATCTTAGAACAGATACCTGGTTTTCTATCGCTGTGATTGCTTGTATTGTGGCAGGGGGGACATTATATTTCTACTCCCGTCGGCGTATCTTGGATTTAATGCTTGTGGGAGATGATTTATCTCTTACATTGGGACAGAAGCTTTCTTTTTATAGAAAGTGCTGTATTGCCATGACGGCGTTTTTGGTGGGCAGTATGGTCTATCTTTCTGGAATGATTGGTTTTGTAGGCCTTTTGATTCCCCATGGCGTTCGACTTCTTTGTGGCAGCCAACATGGGAAATTAATCCCTTTTGCTGCGCTGGCAGGAGGAACTTTTCTTTGCTGGGCCGATATCATTGGTAGAAATTTGATCTCTGGCGTGGAACTTCCTATTGGGGTGACTGCCGCTTTAGTGGGTTCTCCATTTTTTGTATGGATGCTTTTATCCAGAAAGTATGTGAGTCGATGAAGGCACAATGGATTTTACTAGGATTGCTTTGCCTGGGGCTAGCTGGGTGTGGCATAGACAAAGAAATTTCTGTACCCTCTGGTAAAAAACAAGGTCAATTGGTCGAAAATATAAAGGTGGAGAATTATTTTGAAACAGGAGTCAATCGAGAGTATTTTACTTCGATTCCCCAGAAAGTCATTGTCATAGGAGCCAATGAGACGGAGACATTGCTTGATTTAGGCGTGGAAAAAGCCATCATTGGTGCAGATGATGGGCAGAATAGCGCTCATTATGGAATCAAAGAGTGCAATAAAAGAAAGTTTCAAGCTCTCCCGAAAATTGACAGGCGAACAATTACATCTGAACATATGCTTGAGATACATCCTGATTTAATCATTGCGGAGCAGCAATTTTTCTCTAAAAGGTACCTGGGAAGTACAGACTATTGGAACCAGAAGGGGATTTATACTATGGTTCCGCTTAACACAACGTCTCCGGGCAAATTGAATCAGGAAGAAACCGTAGATAAGGAAATGAAGTATATTCAGGATTTAGGGAAAATATTTCATCAAGAAACGCAAGCTGATAAGATTGTGAATGCTACGTATGATCGGATTCAAAAAGTAAGAGAAACTGTAGCTGATGAGCCAAAGCCCAAGGTGATGATTTTGGATAAGATGAGCATTCTGGCATCTTATGGAAGAAAGAAAATCGCTGGGGATATGGCAACGTCAATAGGTGGTCTTGTGCCGGATACTATGGCAGCTGTCAGTGATGAACAAATGATGAAAATCAATCCTGATGTGGTATTTCTAGTGGTGTATCGGGATGAAGAAAGTGAACTGGATTGGATTCGGAATAAACCGGCCTATAGGAATTTGAATTTTATAAAGAATCATCGATTATATGGGATTCCTTTGAAATATGTCTATGGTCCACAGACGAGAACCATAGATGCCATTGGATTTATGGCAGAGCGTATGTATCCAGGAAAATTTCATTTTCCTAAAGAAACGACTTTCTAATGGTAGCGTGTGAGAGATAAGAAGTATGAAAATGAAACATATAGTAATGATTACGTGCCCATTGTCAGAGGATGTATGCACCAGTGCCGCATGCTTTCAGGCATTCTATAAACGAACCCATCAATTTGCAAGGTATGGGGAAGAAGAATTACAAATTGATGCGTATATGAAATGCAGTGGTTGCGGACATTATATGGATAATGATCAGGGGCTCAAAAAGAAAATGGAGCGTATTCTGCAGATGAAGCCTGATGCGGTGCATTTGGGAATTTGCTGCTGCCATGATGGACGATCAGAGGAATTGTGCCCAGAAGTGGAAGCGATTTGCAAAGTGTTAAAAGAACATCAGATTCCGGTAATTCGGGGAACCCATTCTGTATTTTAGGATTGAAGAAGTAAAAAAATACCGTTGAGTTGTTCTGTAATAGGTATCATATGAAATTATAAGTGAGCAAGGAAAGAAAATCTTTAGGAAAACAATGATTTAATCAGTGCTTTCCTAGGTAGCGTTTAGCATTGGATTTTCATTCCTTGCTTTATATTAAAAAATAAGAATGATTTTAAATCATAGATAAATCCAATTTGCGCTAAAATATTCATTTTCTATTTTATTAAGATAGGAGTATACTACCAGTTAGGGGATATATCTTAAAAGATATTGACTGTATTAAAGAATCTTGTTGTATGCGTGCTTTTTCAGCTAGTCACTTAGTGTTTGTTATTAAAAAAAAGGGGAATAGGTATGAAAAATCGTAGATTGGTAAGACAGGCTGTATGTGCTGCTTTGGCTGTAGGGGCTGTAGCATTGGGGACGACGGCTATGGCGGAGGATATAACTGTGCCAGCTGGACAGGAGTATAAAGATAAGTCAGTGATTTCCATTGGTGCTAGTGAAAAATTGACCAATGCAGGGACTGTGGAAGCAACTGATAGCGTTACTATTGATGGGGGCTTTTTTCAAAACACTGGTAAGCTATCAACTGGTACATTGAAGATTTCTGGACATGCCAGTGATCAAAGTGAAATCGCTGGAGAGATTCATGCTACGAAAGAGTTCTTGTATAAAGGTATTGCTGGTAACCTTCCTGGTCGAAAATTAACTGCTTCTATTTATACTCCAGTTTTGCATATTTTAGGAGAAAAATATCAAACTGGTTTTCTGATATCAGATGATTCGGTCTTACAGAATGTAGATAAGATTATCATTGAATCCAATAATAATATAAGAACAGGTCTTGTTTTTGATAGTGATGCTCACGTAAGTTCAAACATCGAATTAAAAGGAATGCCAAACAAAGATGGAAAGACCGATGCTCGTATTGAAATCAATGATGGAAAGTCGGTACAGATTGACCATCTGACAAATACAGCAGCTAAAGGTTTGGTGCAAGTCAATGGCACAGGTTCTGTTCAGTTGGACAATATTGATGCCCAACAAGGACGAATGGTTTTACAGACTAATGGGAAAGAAGATCAGAAAGGTGCTTATGAATTAAAAAATATTCATGTCGGTGAAGATGCTTCTTTTGAAATGTGCGTGTATGGAAACAATTCTCCTGCGGAAATCACAGGAAATATCCAGGCCTATTTGGATAAGGGAGCCACAATTGATTTCGGAGGCATGCATGCCCCTGATTGGAAACCAAGCAAAATTGATGTAGCAGCCGATACTTTGACTGTACATGTTGCAGATTCTTCTAGCAATAACAATGTGTATATTTCTGATCAGAGTGAAATTCTGAAACAAGCAAATCGCATTGAAGTAGTAGCAGATGGAAATAATAATACTGGGAATGCGGCCAAGGATTTGCAGGCCATCAGTAGGGTAGTACAAGTTACTACGGAGACAGAAAATGCTGAGGAAGAAAATAAAACTAAGACCGCTAATGGTGTCAAAGTGACCCAGGAAGCGAGCCGCATTTATGATAGTGCCAGCGGTGTAGTGGAGACAAAAGAAGATGGAACGGCAGTTGTTGGCCATGTAGAAGTCACTAAGAATCCATTTACCTACGGTATCAAGGATGTCAATGCTTTGAGTCTCATGACTTGGCGTGCAGAAATGAATGACATGAATAAACGTATGGGCGAATTACGGGATTCCAAAGGAGGACATGGCATTTGGGCTCGCATGGTACGTGGCAGAACCGAATATGGAATGGTCAATAACCAGTATAACCAGTATCAACTGGGGTACGACCGCACCATTGGTTCTGATGATACTTGGACACTGGGTGGTGCCGTGACTTATACAGAAGGGGATTCTGCTTATAGCGCAGGCAGTGCGGATAATAAACATACCGGATTTGCTCTTTATGGCAGTAAGCTGAATAAAGATGGAAGTTTCTTGGATGTGATTGCCAAGTATGCTCGTTTGGACAATGATTATAAGACCATCTGGGGAAATGGCAGTGGTGATGCAAATGGTTTCAGCTTCAGTGCCGAATACGGAAAACGATTCACACAGGATACGGGTTTCTGGGTGGAACCACAGGCTGAATTGACCTATGGACATGTTTCTTCTATGTCTTATCACTTGGGGGATATTTCTGTGAACCAAGATGGTATCAATAGTTTGGTAGGCCGCTTGGGATTCTCTTTGGGCAAAAATATTAAGAAAGGAAATATTTATGCCCGTGCGTCCTATCTGTATGACTTTGATGGGGATACTTCTGTGCACTATACAGATGGGGACAGTCTACGAACTTTAAAACAGGTCCTTGGAGGAGGTTGGTGGGAAGTAGGCATCGGTACCAATCTCAATTTGAGTGACATTGCTCATTTCTATTTTGATGTCGAGAAAACCTTTGGCGGAGATATTTCCATTCCATGGCAGTGGAATGCAGGGATTCGCTGGAGTTTTTAACTAAAAATTAGACAATGCAAAAATCCCGTCAGTGATAGGGGAACCATCACTGACGGGATTTTTGCATTGTAAATCAGTGGGTCTCGCACTTACCAGGGATTGTCATTAAGTTGGGGATATCCATATTATCTCTAGCGATATTTCGCATCCCATCGCTCGAAATAACGTTATAGATGATAAGATGATACCGCTTTTTTTATCAGAGGCGGCTTGGTTTCCATGAATGTGCCTATAAACGCTTGCATGATCAACTCATCCAAGCACCCTGAGAAACTTTTATATCAGGGGGATTAATGTATATTTCTCTTTTCTGAATGGTACAGCTAATTCCTAGGGCCTAGCTACTAGCTACCAGTCACCAGTCACGAGTCACCAGTCACCCATATCCCATTTCACCCTAGATTTATATTTCTAAAAGCTATATAATAAAACAGTGTGTTATCATTTTGTAAAAGTGACTAGTGACTAGAAAATAGCCAGTCACTAGTTTACCTAAGAAAGCAGGAGGAGATTTCATTGTTAGCATCCAGATTATACAGCCCAACTCTTAGAGAACTGCCGGCCGATGCGGTGGTTATGTCCCATAAATACATGTTGAAAGCAGGCATGATGCGTAAGATTGCCAACGGCACTTATGCGTACTTGCCGCTGGCTTTCCGTTCTATCCAGAAGGTAGAAAATATTATCCGCGAGGAAATCAATAAGACCGGCGCGCAGGAAATCCTGATGCCGATCGTGCAGCCTGCTGAAATTTGGCAGAATAGCGGTCGTTGGAATGTGTACGGGGAAGAAATGTTTAAGCTCCAGGATCGTCATGGCAGAGATTATTGTCTGGGACCGACCCATGAAGAATTGGTGACTACTTTGGTTTCTATGGATACATCTTCTTACAAGCAGCTTCCGGTGTCTGTGTACCAGATTCAGAACAAGTACAGAGATGAAAAGCGTCCTCGTTTCGGCCTCATGCGCAGCCGTGAGTTTATCATGAAGGATGGATACACCTTTGATATGGACCAGGAAGGCTTGGATAAGCAGTACAAGCTCATGTATGATGCGTACTATCGCATTTTCACCCGTTGCGGTCTGAATTTCCGCCCGGTTATTGCTGACTCCGGTGCTATCGGCGGCAATGCGTCCCATGAATTTGAAGTATTGGCTGATTCTGGCGAAGCCGATATCGTATATTGTAAGGATTGCGATTTCGCTGCCAATATCGAAGCAGTAGAACCAAATACTTTGAAATGTGATATTCACAATGACAAGGAAAAGGAATTGGTGGCTACTCCGGGACAGCATACCATTCAGATGGTTTGTGATTATCTTCATGCGCCGGTGGAACAGTCTGTGAAGGCTGTGGTGTACAAGCTGGATGATACGGTGGTACTGGCTATGGTTCGCGGGGACCACGAAGTGAATGAAGTGAAGCTGCAGAATCTCTATGGTGCCATCAATGTGGATATGGCATCCGAAGAAGACTTGGAACGTTGCGGTCTCGTTGCTGGTTATATCAGCCCAATTGGTCTCAAGAAGGTAGACCATTTCGATATCGTCTGCGACGCATCTGTCATGGAAATGCAGGATGCTTGCTGCGGTGGCAATCAGAAGGATATGCACTATATCCATGTAAACCCGGTTCGTGATTTCGGTGAAGTGAAGGTGGCAACTATTCGCCAGATCGATGCACAGGACGTTTGCCCTCACTGCGGTGGTCAGATTGTGATTACCAAAGGTATCGAAGTGGGTCAGGTATTCAAACTGGGTACGAAATATAGCGAAGCTCTGGGCGCTACCTACCTGGATAACAATGGCAAGTCTCATCCGATGGTGATGGGCTGCTATGGTATCGGTGTCACCAGAACCGTGGCTGCTTCTATCGAACAGAATCACGATGATGACGGCATCATTTGGCCGGTAGCTATCGCTCCTTATGAAGTGGTCATTGTTCCAGCCAACAATAAATCCGAAGAAGTGATGGGCGCTGCTCGTGAACTTTATGAAAGCATGGAAGAAAAGGCCGACGAAGTGGTTCTGGATGACCGCAATGAACGAGCTGGTATTAAGTTCAAAGATGCTGACCTCATCGGTTATCCGGTTCGTGTCACCATTGGTAAGAAATGGCAGCAGTCCGGCAATGTAGAAATTCGTCTCCGTCGTACTGGCGAAACCATCGAAGTACCGCTGTCTGAATGTAAAGCGAAAGTGATGGAACTTTTGGAAAATCTCCATAAGAATAATCAGTAATGTGAGGCTCTAGGGCTTTGTGTCATTGGATTTGACTCCTTAAGAGGTTACAGGTTGCTCAAGTTGCTCAGGATTCTCAAGGTTCTTAGGGGCCTCGAATGTGCTATTGAACGCTAGTGATATTGTCTCATTTGAGCAACCTGAGCCGCCTGAGAAACTTGAGTAACTTGTGTAACCTGTAAATTCATACGAGGTCAGAGAATGAACGAGAAAGAACTAGAGTCGCTGCGGCAATTGGTGCAGGATATCGATCAGAACTTGGCATCTCTTTTGGAGAAGCGGCTCCAGGTGTCTCAGGCCATGGGGAAGCACAAGCTGAAGGCCCGTAAGCCTCTGTATGATGCGGCCCAGGAAGAAAGACATATTCACGAACTGTCGGAGCTTTTGGAGAAGGCGTCTCAAAGAGGAGATGTCATCAAGTGGGTTCGACGCTTGCGGGATATCGGCAGGAAGGTGCGAACTGCGCTGGTGATGAAAGCCGGTAAATGACACTTAGTAGGGAAGGTTATACTCTTTGCTATGGCTTGATGCCAATTGGAGTTGCTGGCTTTATGAGGCAAGGTTAGCCCTTCGGGCAGGTTATAAAAGGTTATGTGGATCGCATAACCTTTTATAACCATTTATAACTTTTTAAAATAAGGAACTTGGAACTTTTAAGGTGAACGTATACGGAGGAATACCATGGCAGAGGAACTGAGAGGCATCGTTAGAAAAATCATATTTTCCAGTGCTGATGGTAAGTTCTCTGTATTTCTTCTGGAAGAAAAAGAAAGCAAAAAAGTGGTGACCATTGCGTCAAACAGTGGGACGCCTTATAGTGGTGAAAGTCTTCTCATGCGGGGGTGCTGGCAAAAGCATCCCCGTTTTGGGATGCAATTCAAAGCCTATTCCATGGAAATGGTGAAGCCCGAAGCGATGGAAGAAATGCGGCAGTTCTTGGCGTCGGGCATGATTGACGGGATTGGCCATTCCATGGCACAGCGTATTGTGGACAAGTTTGGCAAAGAAACCATGGATGTGCTGGAAAACCATATCGAGGCCCTCTTAGATGTGCCCGGCATCGGACCGAAAAGTTTTGCCAAAATCAAAGAATCCTATGCCCAGATTTCCGGTTTGCAGGAGTTGATTCTATTTCTTCAGTCCTTAGGCATTGCGGAGCACTTTGCGGCGGATATGCAAAAACTCTATGGCGATGAAGTGATGGACGTGATCGAGCAGGATCCGTACCGCATGGTGTCGGAAGTACCGGGACTGGGATTTCGGGAAGTGGACCGCATCGCTCTCGCCAAAGGGACGGACCCGGAAAACGCGGAGCGTATCATCCATGGCATGAATTACATGCTTGCCATCGCCATGGGGCAGGGCCATGCTTGTGTGCCCGAAGATTCGATTTGTAGAAATACAGCTTCGCTGCTTCACTTGGAACTGGACGTGGTGGGCACTTGCTGCGATGAAGCGGTGGATAATGAAGAAATTCCATCGGTGGTATACGATGAGAAACGATATCTCTATTTGCCATTTCTCTATGAAGCAGAAACAGAGTCGGCCATCCGTGTGAAGCAGCTGCTGAAGGAAAATAAACTGGGTAGCGCCAATTTGGCGCTGGAACGGTTTGAACGAGAAAATCACATCCAGCTGGCAGAGGAACAGAAAGAAGCGGTGGAGCAGGCACTGGCGTCAGGGCTTATGGTGATTACCGGTGGCCCGGGCACAGGGAAGACCACCTTGGTGCGAGCCATCATCACCGCTGCAGAACAGTACGGTTTGCAAGTGCGTCTCATGGCGCCTACCGGCCGGGCGGCGAAACGGTTGGCTATTTCCAGTGGTATCGATGCGGACACCATTCATAAAGCACTGGAAGCAGAAATGCGAGACACCGGCGGGACCTATTTCAATAAAAACGAATCGGATCCCCTAGAGGCGGATATGGTCATCGTGGACGAAGCGTCCATGATGGATATTTCCCTTTTCTATCATCTGCTGTGTGCGCTGAAAGAAGGGGCTCGCCTCATTCTGGTGGGAGATGTGGACCAGTTGCCCCCTGTGGGACCCGGTTCGCCGCTTCGTTCGCTTATCGCGTGGGAGCAAGTGCCAGTGGTGAAACTGATTCATATTTTCCGACAGAAAGACGGCAGTGGCATCATCGAAAATGCAGCCCTCATCCGAGAAGGAGAACTGTGCCATCCCGATGAGGCAGGGGAATTTCGTATCATCCCTGTGTCTTCTGAAGAAGATGCGTACCAGAAAGTATTGACCCTTTGCCAGGCCCTCCATTATGGCGATGAAGAGGGAAAAATGGCTATCCAAGTGCTGTCTCCGATGTATCGCGGAACCTGCGGCGTGGACAATTTGAACCACGCCATTCAGGAAATGATTCATGGACGGAAGATTCCCACCGGGGCGTCTCACTTCATGAAAGGCGATAAAGTGATGCAGAAACGGAATGACTACGACAAAGGGGTCTATAACGGCGACACTGGCATTGTGTGGGCCGTGACAGATAAAAAGATATTTGTCCGTTTCTATGAAAAAGAAGTCACCTATGAAGGGGAAGAAAGAAATAGCCTCCAACTGGCCTATGCGGCCACAGTCCATAAAAGCCAGGGCAGCGAATACGACACGGTCATTTTCGTCCTCCTTCCGACGCAGAACATTATGCTCCAAAGAAATCTACTCTACACCGGCGTGACCCGTGCGAAAAAGAGCACCATCCTCATCACCACCGATTACGCCTTGGAAAAGGCAGTTACCACCCATGAAACCACCAATCGGTATAGTCTGTTCTTGCCGTTGCTCAGAGGGGAAGGGGTTAAAAACCGGTAGGGATGATTTCGCTGGTGGTTCTAGGTTACTCAGGTTTCTAAGGATTCTCAAGTTGCTCAGGTTTCTCGAACGTGCTAATTAATACTAGCGTAATCATAGCATCATCATTTTGCGCGGTCGAAATGACGGGGAAGTGCTGAGGCAGTTTGGTGTTTTATAAAAAGAGGGTATTGGGGCGCTTTATAAGTTGTGCGCCCCCTTCCAACACTCCTCATTCCTCACTCCTCACTGCTTTTATTTCTAATCCATAAATCCCAGTTACCAGTCACCAGTCACCGCTTTCCAAAAAAGGAGGCCCCATGAATCTTCTCAACGAATTTCTCGAGCTCCTCTATCCCACGTGCTGTCCGGCTTGCGGGGAAGTGACGGATCCGAAGACGGTGTGGTGCGAGGCTTGTCTACGGCCTTTATGGAATCCGCGGATTATCAATTCTTCTTTCACGGACCACCTATCAGGGTGCTATACCTTGTGCAATTATGAAGGGGCTATCCGGAAGTGCCTTATCCAGTTGAAATACAATGGCCGGGTGGGGCAGAAGCGGGTATTTCCACCGCTGCTGGATAAATTTCCCTGGTGGGACCGATTGGACATATGCGACCTGGTGATGCCAGTGCCACTATCAAAGAAACGAAAGAAGGAAAGAGCCTACAACCAGACCGATAAGATATTTCAAGACTGGATGATTTCCCATGGATGGCACTATGCAGCAGATGGGCTCGTTCGTTTCCGAAATACCCACGTGCAGTCTCTCCTTTCTAAGCAGGAACGGTATGACAATATCAAAGGCGCTTTTCATATTTCACCAGATATGGACGTGAAAGGAAAGACTGTCCTCGTGGTGGATGACATTTACACCACCGGAGCCACCATGGAAGCGGTGGCTCACGAACTGAAACGGGCTGGGGCAGAAAAGGTGATGGGACTTACTATGGCCAGTGGAGCGAGCTAAAAGGCAGTGAGAAGTGAGAAGTTAGAAGTTAGAAATGGTGGTGGCGGCGCAGAAAATTTGGAAGCGCCGCATTTTTATATGAAAGTTTCTCAGGTTACTCAAGGTTCTCAGGTTGCTCAGGTTCTTCGAACGTGCTACTATCCGTACCCGTCATTTCGACCGGTCGAATTTGTGCTTAATGACGCAGTAGTAATGAAACGCGATGTGTAGGAGAGTGGAGAAATCTTATAGCACCAGCGGAAAGGGCTTTCTGATTCAAATCATAATGGTGATGCAATATTTCGAGTGATGCGAGAAAGGCAGCTCTAACGAGCTACCGTGACATGTGTCATTAAGCTGTTACCGCTAGTGCTGCGAGATTTCTCCACGCAGGGATCCAAATCATTTCAATACTTTTATTTCATTTCGCACAAATGTGATCGGTTGAAATGACGAATACGATTAGAAGCACATTCGAGAAACCCTGAGAACCCTCAGAACCTTTAGAACCCTTAGCAACCTGAGAAACCTAATATATAAAAATGCGGCGCTTTATAATTTATGCGCCGCCACCACCATTACTCATTCCTAATTTCTCATTTCTAATTGCTGTTTCCCTCTTGCAATTCGATGTCATCCCTGCTATTATAATGTGGTATAGCAAAAAAGCGAAGATGGGAAGAAGCTATGAAGTTTCCTCTTAGAGAGCCGTTGATGGTGGGAAGGCGGCAGGAAGGACATAGTAGGTCACCCCGGAGCTGACAGCGAGATCTGTCCGTGGCGCACGTTACGCGAATCGAGCGATCATACGATGTATGATTATTTAGGTGGTACCGCGGAAGCACTCTTTCGTCCTATGTGGATGAAGGAGTTTTTTTATTTTAGTTATGTAGTTGATGGTTGTTAGTTGTTGGTTGTGGGTTTACACTCCGTGTTCATATTTCTTAACCTAGCACAATACAAAGTCTCATTGGTTTAGGGTTTAAGGGTTACATGATATCGCAAAACTTAAACCCCAAACCAATGGGAGTTTGAAATCTGTACTAATGAAATATAAGGGCACGGGATATAAACCCCAGTAACAAACAACAAGTATTTAATTAGGAGTTGAAATCAATGGCAGATGTAAAAGACCAGGACCTGGGCAAGTACGACCCCAGTCAAATTGAACAGAAATGGTATCAGTATTGGGAAGATCATGGGGTATTCCATGATGAACCGGATTCGGAAAAGGAACCATACAGCATCGTGCTGCCGCCGCCGAATGTAACCGGTCAGCTGCACATGGGCCATGCTCTGGATAACACCCTTCAGGATATTCTGATTCGTTACAAGAGAATGCAGGGCTACAATGTACTGTGGTTGCCTGGCAAGGACCATGCTGGTATTGCAACCCAGGTTAAGGTAGAAAAGCAGATTGCTGAAGAAGGTCTGAACAAGTACGATTTGGGTCGTGAAAAATTCCTGGACCGTGTATGGCAGTGGAAAGAAAAATACGGCAACCGCATTGGACTGCAGATTCGTCGTCTTGGTTCTTCCTGCGATTGGTCCCGTGAACGTTTCACCATGGATGACATTTGCGCTCGCGCCGTTCGTGAAGTATTTGTTTCCTTGTACGAAAAAGGCCTGATTTACCAGGGATTCCGTATCACCAACTGGTGTCCTCGTTGCCAGACCGCTCTGTCTGATATCGAAGTAGAACACGAAGACGAAGTGGGACATCTTTGGTATTTCAATTACCCGATTGCTGGGGAAGAAGGAAAATACATCCAGATTGCTACCACCCGTCCAGAAACCATCCCAGGCGATACAGCCGTAGCTGTCAATCCAGAAGATGACCGTTACAAAGACCTGGTAGGCAAGAAGGTCGCTCTTCCTGGTACTGACCGCCTGATTCCGATCATTGCTGATGAATACGTAGACATGGCGTATGGTACTGGCTGCGTAAAGATTACCCCGGCTCATGACCCGAATGACTTTGAAGTGGGCCAGAGACATGATCTGGAAACCATTGTGATCATGAACAAAGATGGCACAATGAATGAAAAAGCAGGCAAATACTGCGGCATGGATCGCTATGCATGCAGAAAAGCTATCGTAGCAGACCTGAAAGAAGCAGGCCTTCTGGTGAAGATTGAAGAAACCAAACATGCGGTGGGCCATTGCTCTCGCTGCAAGACCATCGTTGAACCGATGACCACCAAGCAGTGGTTCGTCAAGATGAAACCGCTCGCTGGCCCGGCTATGGACGCTGTCACTTCCGGACAGACCAAGTTCGTACCAGAACGTTTCTCCAAGACCTACATCCAGTGGCTGTCCAACATCCACGATTGGTGTATTTCCCGTCAGCTCTGGTGGGGCCATCGTATCCCTGTTTGGTACTGCGATGACTGCGGTGCTACCAGTGCTTCCCGCACAGATTTGACCGAATGCCCGAAGTGCCATAGCAAGCACATCCATCAGGACCCAGATGTATTGGATACCTGGTTCTCCTCTGCTCTGTGGCCATTCTCCACTATGGGCTGGCCGGATCAGACTCCAACCTTGAAACAGTGGTACCCGACATCCACCATGGTGACCGGCTACGACATCATTTTCTTCTGGGTCGCTCGTATGATGTTCATGTCCATGGAATTCATGCATGAAATTCCATTCAAATATGTCTTCATTCACGGCTTGGTTCGTGATTCCCAGGGCAGAAAGATGTCCAAGTCCCTTGGCAATGGCATCGATCCATTGGAAGTTATTGAGAAATACGGCGCCGATGCCCTGCGTTTCACTCTCGTTACCGGCAACACCCCAGGCAACGATATGCGTTTCTACTATGAACGTGTAGAAGGAAATAGAAACTTCGCCAACAAACTGTGGAATGCCACCAAGTTCACCCTAATGAACCTGGATGACTATGATAAAGACTTCGTACCAACTGCTGACCAGCTGACCCTGGCAGATAAGTGGATCCTGGACCGCCTGGCTGCTACCGAAGACTATGTAGGCACCAACCTGGACAAATACGAACTGGGCGAAGCGGCCGATTCCATTTACAACTTCGCATGGAACTATTTCTGTGATTGGTACATTGAAACCGCCAAAGCTCGTCTCTATGGTGAACACAACACAGACCGCAAAGTAACCCAGTACGTGCTGGTTTACACCCTGACCCGCATGCTGGCGCTGCTCCATCCGTTCATGCCATTCATCACCGAACACCTCTGGCAGCACCTGCCACACGAAGGTGAAACCTTGGCAAGAGCTCCATGGCCGAAAGCTGATGACGCTCTCCGTTTCCCGACTGAAGCAGAACAGTTTGATCGCATCATGGATGCCATCAAAGCCATCAGAAATATGCGCGCTGAAGCAGGAGTTACTCCGAACAAAGCCTGCCACATCCAGATCGCTGTTCTCCGCGACGACCTGAAAGCATGCCTGGAAAACAACAAAGAATACTTTGAAAAACTGGGCCATGTAGAAGAAATGAAACTGCTTGCTGCCGATGCAGACAAACCAGAAAACGCCAATGCAGCTGTAGTAGCAGGTCTCGAAGTATACTTGGAACTGAAAGGCCTCATCGATACCGCCAAGGAAATCGAAAAGATTCAGAAAGCCAAAGCCGCTTTGGAAAAAGACATGGCACGCACCTCTGGCAAGCTGAACAACCAGGGGTTCCTGGCTAAGGCACCAGAAGCAGTCGTTGCTAAGGAAAAAGAAAAACTGGCTGGCTTTGAAGAAAAGATGAAATCTTTGGATGAACGCCTGGCTTTCCTGAAGCAATTATAATTAGGGATTAGTATCTAGGCCCTAGGGATTAGGAAATATGTTGAATAAGCGGTAAATCTCGTTCCCCCTTGGAGAAGGGGGATAGGGGGATAGATGCTCCTAGCGGTATGAAAAGTGATGTTAATATGATGTAACAAGTGCTGGCTATACCGTAAAAGGAAATGCTGTTAAGCTAAGCGAAATACGTGATGATTTCTTTCGTGGATAAGGTTCGCAAGGTTCTAAGGGTACTCAAGGTTCTAAGGGACTCCGAATGAGATGATAACGCTAGCGTCTATCGTCTCATTCGAGAACCCTGAGAACCCTTTGTACCTTTAGAACCTTATGAACCTTGTACTCGATAACGGAATCCTACCTGCTAACACAAATTCTTGACTTAATGGCATTGTCGCAAAGGGAAAATATGGTTCTAACGAACCATTCTATCCCCGGCTTTGCCGCCCCTTCTCCAAGGGGCTACACGCTAGTGCAATTACCACATACAATTAGTTTGATATGCTGAGGGTATGTGGGACATTATCCTAATCTCTAATCCCCAATCCCTAGCTACTAAATAAAATAAACAACAAAAGCGTCTCACTTCGGTGAGCGCTATTGTCATGTAAGGAGACAACTATGAATTACGAAGAATCCATTGCCTATCTGGAACAGGCTGCCTCTTTTGGCATCAAACCAGGACTGGAACGTATCCAGGCCATTCTTGCCAAACTGGACCATCCGGAAACCGCTTACAAAGTGATTCACGTCACTGGGACCAACGGCAAAGGCAGTGTAGTGGCTATGATTTCCAGCGTACTGGAAAATGCGACTCTGAAAGTGGGTCGCTACGTATCGCCTCATTTGATTGATTACACCGAACGTATTCACGTAGGTGGTCATGATATTTCCAAAGAAGACTTTGCCAACGCCGCTACGGTCATTCGCGAAGCCGCAGAAGCTTGCATCGCTGAAGGCATAGAAGCACCGACAGAATTTGAACTGCTGACTGCCATGGCTTTCTGGTATTTCCGTGAACAGAAAGTGGACTATGCCGTCATGGAAGTCGGCATGGGCGGTCTCTATGACTCTACCAACGTGATGGTACCAGTGGTATCTGTCATTACCAACGTAGCCATGGACCATGAAAAATACCTGGGCAAAAACCTGGAAGAAATTGCGCACCAAAAAGCGGGTATCATTAAAGAAGGCGTGCCGGTGGTTACTGCTGCTCAGCACGTACCGCTGAAACAGCTCAAAAAAGAAGCCCATGAAAAGAAAGCTCGTATCTATTTCTATGGCCGCGACTTTGAAATCGACAGCCGTAGCAAGTACGGACCGGGCCAGGTGGTAGTGGTCAAGAGAAAAGACATGCCAAAGGAATTGGAAAAGAGTCTGCTCTTTGTTCCTTTCGTTGGTGCCCATCAGGCAGTCAATGCAGCAGTCGCTACCATGGCTCTCTCCCTTATTATGAAACAGGATGATCGGGTCAATGAAAACGACCTCCGCGAAGGCCTCGCTAGAGCTACCTGGAAAGGTCGCTTTGAAATCCACACTATCGGCGGCGTGCCATACGTTATGGACGGTGCTCACAACCCGGCTGGTGCGGAAGCTCTGAAAGAAGCCATCGAAGAACAGTACCCAGACAAACGGCGCGTGCTGGTCTTTACCTCTCTGGAAGACAAAGACACCGAAACGGTCATTCAGCTTCTGATTCGCAAAGGCGACGTGGCTTTCCTCTGCCCGGCTCCTACACCGAGATCCAGAAAACCAGAAGACATTGCTAAGATGATCGATGAACAGAAAATCGCAGCAGAACTTCACACCGAAACCTCCGTTACCGATGCCCTGGAAGATGCATCCAAAGCGGCTGGTGACAAAGACGTGGTTCTCATCTGCGGCTCCCTCTACATCCTGGGCGATGCGATGAAATGGATCGCTGAAAAAGAAACTGTTAACAGTTAGTAGTTTACAGTAGGCAATACGAAAAAAGACGGTTTTGCTAGAGTTTTGATTTCTAGCAAAATCGTCTTTTTATATTATAATGATGATAGACTACAAGGTGCAAAAGGTTCTAAAGGTTCTCACGGTACTCGAAGGTGCCAATAGACGCTAGCGTTATCATTGCATTCGGGAAACCTGAGTAACTTGAGTACCCTGAGAACCTTTGTCTCAGCAGAATATATCGTATATTTCAATTCAAGGTATTGCGCTGAAAGGAGTTCTCAACATGACCGATTTGGAAAAATTACAAGAAATGATTCAGACCCACCATCGCATTGTTTTCTTCGGTGGGGCGGGGGTATCCACCGAATCCAACATCCCCGATTTCCGAGGCGAGCATGGGCTGTATAAACAGAAAACCAATCTCCCCTGGACACCAGAAGAAATGCTGTCCCACCATTTCTATGAAGAACACCCAGTGGAATTTTTCACCATGTATAAACGATTCACCGAAGCCATGATGAAAGCCAAGCCCAATCGCGCCCACTATGCTTTAGCAAAATTAGAAAAACAAGGAAAACTTTCCGCTGTCATTACCCAAAATATCGATGGCCTCCACCAACGCGCCGGTAGCCAAAACGTACTTGAACTCCACGGCACGGTTTTGACCAATACCTGTGAAAATTGTTTTGCATCCTACGATGTAGAGACCTTCCTTTCTCTCTGTCAGTCCGTACCTCACTGTCCCCATTGCGGCGGCATCATTAAACCCGATGTGGTCCTCTACGAAGAATCTCTGGACAATCAAACCATCGAAAATGCCATTTATGAAATAGCAAAGGCAGACATGTTTATCATCGGCGGCACCAGCCTGGTAGTCTATCCTGCCGCAGGTTTTATTTCCTATTTCCGAGGAGATGCCTTGGTGATGATCAATAAAGACCAGACCCCTAAAGATAATGCTTGTAACCTGGTATTTCATGATAGCGTAGGCCGGGTGCTGGAAAAGTTGGTCGGCACATAAGGAGTGACACCTATGGGTAGCTTTGTCTATATTTTATCCAATGAAAATCGGTCTACCTTGTATATCGGTGTCACCAGCAATTTACAGAAAAGACTGTATGAGCATAAAAATGAAGTGGTTGATGGCTTTACCAAGACATACCACGTGCATGCTCTGGTGTATGTGGAACGGTATAATTCCATCGAAGAAGCTATTGCCAGGGAAAAACAACTGAAGAAATGGAGCCGGAAGAAGAAAGAAATATTGATTGGTCGTGTGAATCCTACATGGAAAGATTTGGCGAAGGGATGGAAATAATGACGGAGAGTGGGATTTGTTAGTAGGAGTGATAGCGGTATGAATGCTTATTGAATGTAACCGTATCCTTTCTCGTCATTTCGACCGGTCGTATTCGTGCTTGTTGGTGCAATAGTGATAAAAATGGATGTGTAGGAGAGTGGAGAAATCTCTCAGCACCAGCGGAAAAGGCTTTCTGT
>SAMEA104315425__coassemble_555_pt1 | contig 33165 bp, 25 predicted proteins | sample SAMEA104315425__metabat2_low_PE_033 | metagenome-assembled genome bin SAMEA104315425 (sample SAMEA104315425) | gut metagenome | biome: Monkey gut; feature: monkey-associated habitat; material: faeces | place: China | collected 2013
GAGTTCATTGTCAAAAGATTATAAAAGGTTATAAAAGGGTTATGGGAAATCCGGTATTCCCATAACCCTTTTAACCTTTTATCTAGCCCTTTCTCTTCCATGTTAAGAAAAAGGAAGCCGTAGAATAATAACCTGCCCGAAGGGCTAACCTTCATTTATATATTTTTGCGGCGCTTTATAAGTTGTGCGCCGCCACCACCATTCCTAATTCCTCATTTCTCATTCCTCATTGCTCATCGCTTTTTCAAAACCCCTGTCCCATCAAAGGTGGGAATGAAGGCTTTATCGGAGCTTTCTTTTTGCTGCACGTATCCATCGATGATGCCCAGTTCTTCCATATAGGATTCGCATGCTTCGTATTCTTCATCGGTGATTTTCCGATTGATTTCCGGGAATTCGTTGGCCCGTCCGTAAGGCGTATACTGCCGCATGAGACTGAAAAGTACATCGCCGGGCGCAAAGGTGTCCGCCACGTATTCCAGGATCCGTTTCGTATCTTCCACTTGTCCCGGCAGAATGAGATGACGAATGAGAACCCCTTTTTGAAGAATCCCATCTTCACCAATTTCATAAGGACCGGTCTGGCGAAACATTTGCTCAATGGCCGCGGTGGCTTTGTTAAAGTAGTCCGGTGCATCGCTGTATTTCTTGGAAATACCAGAATCGTAATATTTCAAATCCGGCAGCCAGCACTGCACTTTCTTTCGGAGAAAAGCCACGGTGTGCACGCTTTCATAGCCGCCGCAGTTATACACCACCGGCACTGGAAGCGGGTCCCGTAAACTTTGAAAAATCGCGTGGGTATAATGGGTAGGCGTCACCAAGTCGATGTTGTGTGCCCCTTGGGCGATCAGTTCGAAATAAATCTCCCGCAGTCTTTCCACCGATACTTCGATGCCTTTTCGACGTTCTGAAATATCATAGTTCTGACAATACACGCAAGACAAATTGCACCCTGCAAAGAACACCGTCCCAGCCCCACGGGTGCCAGCAATACACGGTTCTTCCCAATGGTGCAGCGCCGCCCGGGAAATCACCGGCAACATCCCACTTTGACAATACCCCAGAGAGCCTTCACTTCCGAGGCTCTCTTTTCTATTGACTTTACATGCCCGAGGGCATAGATTGCATAGACTCATAACTCTTCCTTCTTTCATGTAGTACCTTTATTGTAACAAGGTGAAGAAAGGGGTTCAAGCGATATAAAAGGTTATTATTCTGCTGACTTCTTCTGTGAAACATGGCCTGCTATCGCTAGGATCAAGGTTAAAAAGGTTATAAAAGGTTATGGGAATACCATATTCTCATAACCTTTTATAACCTTGATGCTTGCGATAATAGATTGTATGACTCTAATGAAAGTAGCAAAATAATAACCCTTTGACAACGTCTATAATAACCAATGAATCAAACTTTAGCAGCACTGATAACCTTTTATATGCTTAAGAGTTGTCAACCATGTTCCTCTTCATTTTTTCTTGCTACTATTTTGCAAAAATCATATAATAGGAATGATTTCAACATTTTCAGTTCCATGATTTTGAAAGGAGTTTGTTATGGAAAAGGATTCGGGGCTTTTGGAGCGAGTTTTCCACCTTAGTGAAAACGGTACTTCTGTGAAAACGGAAATAATGGCAGGTATTACTACATTTATGACCATGGCGTACATTCTGGCGGTCAACCCCAGTATCATGAGCACCACCGGCATGGACAAGGGGGCTGTGCTGACAGCTACCGCTATTGCGGGCTTCATCGGTACCATTCTCATGGCGGTCTTTGCCAATTATCCATTTGCTTTGGCACCGGGCATGGGGCTCAATGCGTTCTTCGCATTCACCGTGGTGCAGCAGATGGGTTACACTTGGGAAATGGCACTGGCTGCTGTTTTCGTGGAAGGGATGATTTTCATCATTCTCTCCCTCACCAATGTGCGTGAAGCCATCTTCAACGCCATTCCGCTGAATCTGAAACGAGCTGTTTCTGCCGGCATTGGTCTCTTCATTGCCTTCATCGGTCTCTGCGGCGCTCAGATCATTGTGGCTAACCCAGCGACCAAAATTTCTCTATTTTCTTTCAAAGGCGCTCTCACGGATGGCACCTTCCAGACTACCGGTATCACCGTGGTGCTGGCTATCTTAGGCGTTCTTTTCACTGGCATCCTGATGGTGAAAAAAGTAAAGGGAAATATCCTTTGGGGCATTCTCTTCACCTGGATTTTGGGCATTCTTTGTGAAGTATCTGGTCTCTATGTGCCGGATCCGTCCAAAGGCGCATTCAGCACCTTGCCGAATCTGTCCAATGGTCTGGCTTCTTTCACACCAGCTAGCCTGTCTCCTCTCTTTCTGGAACTGGATTTCTCTCAGGTGGCTACCTTCAATTTCGTAGTGGTCCTCCTGGCTTTCCTCTTTGTTGATATCTTCGATACCCTGGGCACACTGATTGGTGTATCTTCCAAGGCCAATATGCTCGATGCAGATGGAAAACTGCCTCGCATCAAAGGTGCTCTCATGGCCGATGCTGTAGCGACTTCCATCGGTTCTGTGCTAGGCGTTTCCACCACCACCACCTATGTAGAAAGTGCTGCCGGCGTTTCCGAAGGGGGCCGCACCGGTCTCACCGCTGTCACCGTAGCCGTTCTCTTCCTGCTGTCTCTGTTCTTCTCCCCATTCTTCATGGCCATCCCGGCATTTGCCACCGCACCGGCCCTGATCACCGTAGGGTTCCTGATGTTCACCGCCGTAGCTGGCATTGACTTCAACGATATGACCGAAGCCATTCCTTGCTACTTGGCTGTCATCGCTATGCCATTCGCTTATTCCATCGCAGAAGGCATCGCATTCGGCGTTATTTCCTACACCATCATCAACCTCATTGCAGGAAAAACAGAAAAAGTCAGTCCCCTCATGATGGGCCTGACCGTCGTCTTCATACTGAAATATATTTTCTTATGATTAGAGATTAATCTCTAAAAAACAAAGAGCCCATGCTACCCGGTATGGGCTCTTTTATTTGAGTGAGGAGTTAGGAATGAGGAGTGAGGAGTGGTGGAAGGGGCGCACAACTTATAAAGCGCCCCATTATTATAAGGTTACTATTCTGCTGATTTCTTCTATAGAATATTTCCTGCTATCGCCAACATCATTCCTCATTTCTCATTCCTAATTCCTAATTGCATTGAAAGGAGCTACTTCTATGATACGCAAAATGATTGTATTGCTACTATTTCTTCTTTCCACCATTTCCCTTTCCTACGCTGCCCCGCCGGAGATTTCTGCCGATGCGGCCATAGTCATGGATGCCAAAAGTGGGAAGGTGCTCTATGAAAAGAATGGAAATAAACGAGAATACCCTGCCAGCATGACAAAAATGATGACTTGCATTCTGGCTTTGGAAAAAGGTGATCCCTACCACATGGTCACCATCAGCAATCATGCTGCCAATGTAGAATCTACCGCTCTTTACGGCGGAGAATGGATTCGCCTGGGAGATCTCACCTGTCAGATGATGCTGATTTCTGACAATGGGGCCGCCACCGCCATTGCTGAAGCCATCGGCGGCAATGTGAACCATTTCGCCGATATGATGAACGCCAAAGCTAAATCCATCGGCTGCGCAGACACCCATTTCGTCAACGCCAATGGTATGCCCGATGAAAATCATTATTCCACAGCCCAAGATATGGCAAAGATTGCCCAGTATGGACTGAAGAATAAAAAATTCAGAGACATCGTTTCCACCAAAGCCAAACAAATCCACTATGAACGGCCAGTGAAAAATCTCTATTGCGAAAACACCAATGAACTGCTCTACCAGTATCCCGGCTGCATTGGCATTAAGACCGGTTACACCCGTGCCGCCAGAGGCTGCCTCGCTGCGGCCGCCACGCGGGATAATCAAACACTCATCGTAGTAGTCATGCACTCCAATGACTTCGACACCCGTTTTGCAGAAGCCGCTGCCCTTTTGGATTATGGTTTTTCTTCCATTTCTCAAAAATGATTTACGGTATAAAGGAAAAAAGTCTATAAAATCAAAAGTTTTTGCTCCTATAGGAGCAAAAACTTTTGATTTCATGGGCTTTTTTATTGTATAATAGAGAAAATTTCTTTCAGGAGGTTACTATGATCAATCGCCCATATTATCTCAATCAACTAATTAGAGCGCGCCATACAGATTTTATCAAGATCATCACCGGCATTCGACGTTCAGGAAAATCCACATTACTACAACTTTATAAGAACTATCTCCTGTCCGAAGGCGTATCTACCGACCATATCATTCATATCAGTTATGAAAAAATCACATCTTATCCCTTAGAAAAGGTCGATGCTCTTTACGATTACCTCCAAGAACGAATCAAAACTCCAACAGAAACCTACTACTTACTTATGGATGAAGTACAGGAGTTAGAAGAATGGGCCAAAGTCATCAATGGCCTTAAGAATACATTTCCCCTAGACATTTATGTCACTGGTTCCAATTCCCGGTTATTTTCTGGTGAATACTTGACCTATATCACCGGTCGTTACATAGAAATCAAGGTCTATCCCCTATCGTTCGCTGAATTTATGACCTTCCGTGGTTATGACTTGACCCAAAAAGAGCAGGCATTCCAAGAATACCTGCAAATCGGTTCTTTCCCTGCAGTCGCTTTGACAAAAGATTCTTCCTTGATAGACACCATCAATAGCGGTCTTTTTGACTCTATTTTTGCCAGGGATATTATCATTCGTGGTAACATCAGAAATGAAGGCGTATTTCTTAAAGTTGCCAAATTTATTATGGAAAATATAGGAAATCCTCTTTCTGCTAACTCTATAGCTAATACCCTAAAATCGCAAGGCTCATCCATTCGTTCCGATACTATAGACAACTATCTCACGCAAATGGTCAATGCCTTTGTGCTTTACCAATGCGAACGCTATGATATCCGCGGTAAAGAACGACTTCGCACAAACGGCAAGTACTATGTAGCTGACTTAGGCATTCGAAATCAGCTTATCGGTTTCCGAGGAGGAAATATAGGACATGTGATCGAAAACTTGGTATTTTTAGAATTATTGCGCCGAGGATATACCATTTCTACCGGTCTCTACAATTCATTGGAAGTAGATTTTGTTGCTACCAAAGGAGCGGATATCCGTTATTACCAAGTATCTTTGTCTGTCATGGATGAAAAAGTCTTACAACGCGAAACCGCTCCATTTTATAAAATTAATGATAATTACCCCAAATACCTCATTACCATGGATCCTATTCCCCTTACAGACAATGGCATTATCCATCAAAATCTATTTGATTTTTTCTTAGAAAATACAAATATATAACTCAAACTTCCCACCTTAGAAATACCATTTCCCCATCAATAAAACCTAGCATCAAACCGTATTTAAATACAGATGATAGTTCCGTAGGACAGTGCCCCCTTCAGGCAATGCCGCTAAGTTAAGCGAAATATACGATGATTTCTGCTAATACAAAGGTTACTCAGGCTACTAAGGTTTCTCAGGTTTCTCGAATGGGCTAATGACGCTAGCGTCTGTCAGCACATTCGGGGACCCTTAGAAACCTTAGAAACTTGAGCAACCTGTCAGCACTAGCGAAATTATGCCTATTCTTTCTATCCCTTAGCATAACAACATCATATCTCCCCTATTGCAATCCAGCGAATATTTCATTAAAATGAATAAGTAAATCATTATATTTATATTAGAGATGTTACAATTTTCCAGAAAGGGATCCTATAGCAGGTATCTCACCCTTTAAATGAAGCGAAATATGCAGTGATTCCTTTTGCGAAAAAGGTGCTAAGAGTTCTACAGGTTCTTACGTGTCTCAAATGAGATGTGATCGCTAGCGCATATCAGCACATTCGAGAAACCTGAGAAACTTGAGAACCCTTAGAACCTTGAGAAACCTGTAACCACCAGCGAATATCTGCTAATTATCTCCAATGTTTATCGCTATTATCAAATGAAAGGATATTCTTATGAAAAAAGTATGGCTTGCTCTTTCTTTATCTCTGGCACTTTGTGCCTCTGCTTCAGCCGCCGTTCCTCAGGAAGGCTACTACTTAGGCAAAGATGGTGCGCCTCTGACAGCGGAACAGCAGACACCGCCGGCTGTAAAATCCACAAAGATGGCACCGCAGAATCAGGCTGTCCATGATGCCATGGCGGCTCTGCCCCATTCCACCAGTGCAGTGCTTCGGCTCACCATCACAGAAGATGGCAATGCAGCCAATCCGGAAGTGATTCAGAGTTCTGGATCCATCATCCTGGACCAATACGCCATGGAATCTGTCAATTTTTGGACTTTCCGCCCGGCCAAATTGGGAGAAAAAGCCATTTCTATGACCGTATCGGTACCGATTCGTTTCGTGTCCACCATGATTGCCGTCCCCGCAGCACCGACCGCCCAGCCCATGAAAGATATGTCTGATGAAGTGAGAGCCGCCGCAGAAAGAAATAATCATCCAGAGCTGTCTGTCAAAGTCTACATCAATGCCGCAGGAGCCATGGAAGGGAAACCGGAAATCGAAAAGGCAGACCATATCCCTGCTTCTGATTTCAAACTCTTATCGAAATACGCCGAAAATTGCGTCAAATCCTGGACCTTCTCGGCTGCCCAGAACCCCGATGGAGAAGCGATTGGGTCGGAAGTTATTGTAACGGTGCAGTTATAAGTCACATCTCGGCTATAACGCTTAGGAAAAGGGTATTATTCTGCTGATTCCTACCATCTAACAAAGAAAAAAATCTCGCTAGAGTAAGGGTTATAAAAGGTTATAGATAGGTTATGAAAATCGATATGTCATAACCTTTTATAACCTTTTTAACCTATTATCTAGCGAGATTTTTTCTTTGTTAACCCATAGGAATCAGCAGAACAATACCCCTTTACTAATCAATCCACATAAATGAAGAATGACTTCAAAGGCATCTCATTAGTTCAGCGTCACATACTTCCCGCCTTCGACTTTCAGCAGAACCAGGTCTACTTCTGGGTCGCCGGAGTTATTGAAGTTCATAGGACCTACGGCACTTTCAAAGTTCTTTACATTGGCCAGGGCATCTCTGACTTTCTTGGAGTCTGTGGTGGTGCCTGCGTCTTCCATGGCTTTGGCAGCCAGTTTGACGGAAACGTAAGCGCAAGCAGCGAAGTTGTCCGGGTCATGGTTGTATTTTGCTTTGAAATCTTTCACGAATTTCTTGGTGGCTTCGCTATTTCTATCAGCAGACCACATGGAGGAAACGTATACATTGTCTGCGGCAGGGCCAGCGATTTTGATCAGTTCTGGAGAAACGAAACCGTTATCACCAAGGACAGGCTGGTTCATGCCCATCTCTCTCATCTTCTTCAGGATGAGGCCCCCTTCCTGGTAGTAACCAGCTACTACAACAGCATCTGGATTGGCGTTGTGAATCTTGGTCAGCTGGGCGCTGAAATCGGTGTCTTTATCGGCAAAGGTTTCGGTGGCTACCACATTGACCCCTTCTTTTTCCAGGGCTTTTACGAAAGTTTTGTAAGCAGAAACCTGGTGTTCATTGTTATTGGAATAGAGAACGGCTACATTTTTGTATCCCAGCAATTTATGGGTCTTCTGTACGGTCTGTGGAATGTTCTGAGATTCCGGTACGCAGTTTCTAAACATGTAATCCCCGATTTCGATGAGGCCTTCTGCAGTGGTGGCTACCCCAAGGAGCGGAATCTTTGCCTGCTGGAACAGCGGTCCTACGGCTTTGTATTCCCCGGAAATCAGAGGTCCTACAACCAGTACTTTCTTAGCAGCGATCAGTTTCTGGGCTGCACTGACTGCCTGCTGTACATTACCTTTGGTATCAACCATTTCTGCTTCGATGTGGATTTTTCCTTCTTTATTGACTTCTTCCACAGCCATATCGAAACCTTCTTTTTCAGCCAAGCCATAAGAAGCCACGCCGCCAGTGACACCATTGATGAAACCGATCTTAGCCACTTTGGCCCCTTCTGCCGGTTTAGCGCCGGAAGATTCTTTATTTCCGCCGCAACCTGCCAGACCTGCCATAGCTGCTGCCAACATCAATCCCAATCCTGCTGTTTTCATCATTTTTTTCATTTCCATTTTTATTTCTCCCTTGTTTTTTAATAGCACATGTCGATAAATGAGTAAGTAGTAATTAGCAATGAGTAATTTTGGTGGCGACGCATAATTCATAAAGCGTCGCCAAGTATTAAAATTTTAAGATAGGGGCGCTTTTCATTTGATGCGCCCTTCCACCATTACTCATTACTCCTTTCTCATTACTCATTATTCTCACTAAAAAAGCCTCTATCTGATTTGCATCAGACAGAGGCGCTTCGCGCGGTACCACTCCGGTTTATCACTTACCATCATTGTATATAGAGAGGTTTCTCAGGTTGCTCAAGATTCTCAGGTTTCCCGAATGAGATGATAACGCTAGTGGCTATCAGCACAGTTGAAAAACCTTAGCAACTTGAATATCCTGAGTAACATGAGTAACTTGTACCAACAAAAAACGCCCTCGCCCGAACTGGGCAAGGACGCATCGCGTGGTACCACCTTGCATTTATACTCTGCCAGCAGAGGGTATCGTGAGTATCAAAAAGCCCCTGTCCACTATGGGACAGGGGCGAGATCGCGGTACCACCCTGCATTATACTTTAATGGCTTTATCCGTAACGGGGATGTCCGTCCTGCTCTACTTGGTTCGGTCAGGAAGCTCACGAGTGATAGATTACAGATTTCATGCACCGGTTTTCACCATCCACCGGCTCTCTGAGGCTGGATTATCCGCTTTCCTCTCGTTCACAGCATGTACTTGTGTTTGAATATGAATTGAGTATACCCTATGTATTTCATTTCGTCAAGAACTTTTTGGGGAAGTAGTAAGAAGTGAGAAGTTAGAAGTGAGAAGTGGCGGCCGGCGAGCGCGCCGAATTACTCTTATATGGATAGATGCACATAGACCGTAGTCCATTTCTATATGCTCGCCGAATTTAATACATAATGAGCCACAGGCAGTTAGCGGTGTACAGATATTCTCTACATTATATAAAAAAGGAGTATTGGGGCGCTTCCAAATTTTGTGCGCCCCTTCCTTCACTTCTAACTTCTCACTTCTAACGTCTCACTGCCTTTATGAATTATTTATTACTTAGTACCTTGTAATGCAAAGTACCTTGTGGTATAGTATTGCCATGAAAGAAAATTGACTGCAAGTCTATTATAGTTGTCGGGATTCAAACAACCAACTAAAGATGATCATTCTAACCCTTGATTCCTGGTTAGTAAGATTTGTTAAAAAAATTCTTGTATCGGAGTTCCTTATTTATAAAAAAGTGGGGTATTGGGGCGCTTTATGAATTGTGCGCCCCTTCCTTCACTACGCACTCCGCACTACTCACTACGCACTTTTAGCAAAAACGAACAATCCTCACCAGTCACCAATCCCTATTACCAAAGAAAGGAGTGACTATGAATATCCAATTAAAAAAAGGCGTCATGGAGATTGTGGTATTATCCATGCTCCGCCGAAAGGATTTCTATGGCTATGAACTGGTCACAGAAATTTCCAAATATATTGAGATGTCAGAAGGAACCATTTATCCTCTGCTGAACCGATTCAAAAAGGACGGCCTGGTAGACACCTACCTAGCAGAGTCCCACAATGGTCCACCGCGGAAATATTATCGCATCACCGACACGGGTCGGACGGAATATGAAGAATCGCTAAAAGAATGGACGGCTTTCAATCAGGCCGTGAAGAAGATACTCGCTGAAGGAGGTGGGGCGTCATGAACAAAACTGAATTTTTAGATTTACTGCGATACTATTTCCGAAATGCAAAAACGGAAGAAGTCAATGAGATTCTCTCCGATTATGAAGCTCATTTTGAAGAAGGAAAGAAACGGGGTCTCACAGAAGAAGCCATCGCCAAAGAATTGGGCAGCCCCAAGGACATTTATGAATCCTATGCAGCAGAAGGTATGGTGGATGAAAAATCCAAAGGGAATCCTCTAAAAGACCAGGCCGAAAAAGTAGCTACTGTGACAGTACAGAAATTGGGCGACACCATCAAAGAAGTGAGTCCCAAACTCCCCGATGCAGCCAACAGTGCCGCACTCCTCATGGCACGACTTCTCTATGGCGCAGGCATTATTATGGCCCTCCTATTGATCACCGCCACCATTTTGGTGCTAGCCCTGCTTTCTATCGAATTTGCTCCTTTCCACGGGATCGCACCGCTTCCAGGACTCCATCCGATGACAATGATTTCCATCGGCGGTGCCGGTCTCTTCGCTTCCCTATCCATTCTTTTTATTGGCATGGAAGGCAGCCACGCAATCCAATCTTCTTTTGCTAAAAAAGAGGAAAAAGAAACTCCGAAAGGTGGTGACTTGACATGAAAAAAATCGTAGCCTGCATCGCACTCACCTTGGTTTTCATCATGTCTGCCACAGCATCCTTCCTGGTAAATGATCTCAGTGCCTATCGCCACTGGATGATGGACAATCGGCCAAAAATTATGGAAAATTTCGGCCATGGCAATAAAGATAGAAAAGGTCCTCCGCCGCAAACGCCCAAAGGGAATCCTCATTTCAAAGACAATGACCATCATCCCATGAAAAAATCAGTTCCTCCGGAAGGGATACCAGAAAGAAATACCACACCACCTGCCACTTCGGATAATACGTAATCCATCTTACATAGTGACTGGTCAATCATTCATTTTCCAGAAACTAACAACCAACAACAATCACGAAGTAGTGAGTAATTATTTTGCCCATCACCGTCAAAAATATAAAAAAGGCCTTATCTATGACGGTTGATTTTATATATAATATAGGCAGGGATTCTGCAGATGCATCAGGTTTCTCTGCCTATCTCTCCCCTTGTTACCAAGAAAGGATGTCTTGTATGATGAAAAAAGCTCCACTTCTTATGGTTGCTGCCCTGGCAGCACTCACCTTGACTGGTTCCTTCCTGGTCAGCTCTTCCGTAGAAGCGGCTGACAAATCTGACAAAGCCACTGTCCAGCAGGAACAACAAGCCAAAGCCCCCAAGAAACTGAAACCTTGGGAAGAAAAATACTATGAACTTCATCCAGAAGCTAAAAAGCAAGATGAAGAAAAAGCCAATCCCTCTAAACATCACTCTTCTGATGATGATGAAAATTGGCATCGCCTCTAATTTCTATTTCATTTGAAAATTTTGCTAAGTTAAATAAACCATGGGATGAATTTCTTTTGTAAAAAGGTGGCTCAAGTTTCTAAAGTTGCTTAGGTTGCTCGAATGTGACCATAAACGCTAGCGTTATGATCTCGCTTAAGAAACCTGAGAAACTTAAGAGGCCTTAGTAACCTATAATTTCTAGCGAAATCATACCTAATAACACAAAACCTAACTTAACACTAAAATCTTCCAAGGAGAATACCCCTATGAGAAACCTGAAAAAACATCTACTTATCGCTGCTTCGACTCTAGCCATTCTGACTGCCGGTGCCGTTTTTGGAAACCAAAGCTACGCAGCCGATGAAAGCCGAGATTACCATATTTCTTTAATCTATGCAGATAAAAATGGTCCCCATCATCGCCCCACCCCGGCAGAAGTCCATCACAGAAGAATGATGGATGCTCCCTGCCCACCGGAATGCAGACCCCCACGTCCCCCGAAACACCATCACCACAAACACCATGATCACTTCGATAGAAGAGATTTTAATGATGATGATAAAGATTAATTGTATATCTAAAAGCGCTGCTTTCTTGCAGCGCTTTTTTGCTGAGAATTTAGGGGAACGCTAATCGAATCAAAGAGTTTGAAATTATATGAAATTTTATCTTTTATTTATCTCCTGTTACTCCTTCTTTTGATGACTTTCTTTATAATAAGAAGATAAAAATAGGTTCCTCCTGTGCTATAATGGAGAATAGACTAAGAAAATAACTGAGGAGGGAAAAAATGATTTCCATTGTAACTCCTGTATATAATGAAGAAGGAAATGTGGTTTTCTTTCATGACGAAGTAACAAAGGTCATGAAAGAAATGGGAATGGACTATGAAATCATCTATGTCAATGATGGGTCCAAAGATAAAACTGACATTCTGATTCACCAGCTAGCCGCAAACGACCCCCATGTGCGAGCTCTTACCTTTGCCCGCAACTTCGGTCATCAAATCGCCATCACCTGCGGCATGGATTTTGCCAAAGGCGATGCGGTCATCACCATGGATGGAGATATGCAGCACCCACCGGCTCTGATTCCGAAGCTCATCGAAAAATGGCAGGAAGGGTACGACATCGTACAAACCGTCCGTACCGCCACAGAAGATGCGGGATTCATTAAGAAACTCACCTCTTCCGGGTACTATGCAGTGATCAATTCCATTTCCACATCCAAAGTGGTTCCTGGCGGTTCCGATTTCCGCCTCATGGACAGAAAAGCTCTGGATGCTTTCCTGCAATTCAGAGAACATGCCCGGTTCATCCGCGGCATTGTGGGCGGCTTAGGATTTAAACAAGCCACCATCGAATTTGAAGCCCCGGCTCGTCATGCAGGGGTATCCAAATTCTCCATGAAAAAAATGCTTCACTTTGCTATGGATGGAATCATCACCAATTCCACCTTGCCACTTCGCATGGCCTTTTACATGGGACTTTTTGCCGCTCTTATCGGCATCGTGGTGATTCTTCACGTCCTCTACTGCGTCATCACAGACCAAGCCGTCCCCGGCTGGGCCACCATGACCATCCTAACCACCGTCTTCGGCAGCATGAACCTCATGTGCCTGGGTATCATCGGCGAATACATCAGCCGTATTTCTGAAGAAACCAGAAATCGCCCCCTCTACTGGCTAGCGGACGACACAGCGACACACTTAGATAATCCCTATAGACAAACCCATGATAATCCCTAGATGTTAAATAGTTAGGAGTGAGGAATTAGGAGTGAGGAATGGTGGCGGCGAGCCCTTGAATTGCTCTTATACCGATTGGCATACATAGCAAGATACCTCTTTATATAGCTCGCCGAGGTGATGGGCAGAAACAGATAAAATCATTTTTCATTTAAAACACCATACTAAAGGTTATCATTCTGCTAATTTCTTCTACGAAACATGGCCTGCTATCGCAAACAACAAGGTTATAAAGGTTATAAAAGGTTATAGGAATACCGTTCTCGCATAACCCTAAATAACCTTTTTACCCCTGTCGCTTGCCTGCATGGTTCTATGTTAGAAACAGCACAATAATAACCTTTATACATATCGTTTCACGTGAAACATGACTCTACCCGATTTATAAAAAGGGGTATGGGGGCGCTTCCAAATTTTGTGCGCCCCTTCCGCCACTCCTCACTCCTAATTTCTCACTCCTAACTTTATACCTATCCATATAAATACCAGATGAAACTAACGAAATCATCACAACGAAAGGAGCTTTCTCTTGGCTAATTTTTTTGAAAGTGAATTGTTTGCTGAATTAAGCGAAGACTTGAAGCAGTCTTCCCGTTTTACCGCTACGTACCGCATTGCGGCCTCTGATTATGAAGAAGCGAAAAAGCTGGCATTTGGTGTCTGCGTAGAACAGACCGTCGAATGTCCCTATGAACTGGTAAAAGGCACTCCCATCGCCGATTCCATCGTAGGACAAATCGATGATTTGAAAAAAGCCCCTGAACCAGGTGCTTACTATGCCACCATTTCTTACGAACCAGAAGCCGTAGGGGATGAAATGGCAGAACTCATCAATATGCTGTTTGGAAATACCAGTTTGCAGCCCGGTATCCGTCTCATGTCCTTTGACCTGCCGGAAGCCATGTATGACAACTATCCTGGCCCTCGTTTCGGTCGCAGTGGTCTCCGTGACCTGTGCGGCGTGCAGAGAGGTCCGATTTTCATGTCTGCCATCAAACCACTGGGAAAATCCCCGAAAGAACTGGCAAAAATGGTGTACGACCTGGCCCTGGGCGGCTGCCCGATCATCAAAGATGACCATAGTCTCATGAACCAGTCCTATGCCCCCTTCGAAGAACGGGTACTGCAGTGCGTCATGGCATTGGCTGATGCAAAAGAAAAGACCGGCAAAAAGAGTATATACATCGCCAATTGCACTGCCGATGGATTGGAATTCCTGCAGCGTGCTTACAAAGCCAAAGAAATCGGCGCTGATGGCATCATGGCTGCTCCTGCCATCACAGGTTTTACCATGATTCATGATTTGGCGCGAGACCCAGACTTCAATCTTCCAATTTTCGTTCATCCCTGCTTCTCCGGTCCACAGGTACTGTCTAAGGATTCTGGTATTTCTCCTTTCTGCTACTATGGACAGCTGTCCCGCTTGGCCGGTGCCGATGCGGTGATCTTCACCAGCTTCGGCGGTCGCTTCTCCTTCTCTCAGGAAACCTGCCAAAAAATCTGTGAAGGCACAGAAACAAAAATGGCCTACCTGAAACCAAACTTCCCAGTTCCTTCCGGTGGCATGCGCTGGCAGCTCTTCAAACGGATGGTGCAAGTATACGGCCCCGATGCCATTTTCCTGGTCGGCGGTGCCCTGCAGACAGAAGGCCCCGACCTGACCGCTAACGTGAAATTCTTCCTGGAAAAATTGGAAGAAGCAGTTAGATGAGATAATATGGGTGGAGACATTTCGATGCTACGAATAGCGAAAAAGGGTATGACTCTGCTATTTCCGCTTAACTAACACGCAGATACCAACGGTATCGCAAGGTTATAAAAGGGTATATAAGGTTATTTGATTCCCATAACCTTATATACCCCTTTTTGCTATGAAAAAAGAGTAATATCAAATGTTGTTGATTGTTGGTTTACCCATCCCCGTACCCCCAATGTCATTACGTTAAGGATTTACATTGGTAGGTATGATCCCGCTTTTGGTGACAGGTTGCTCAGGTTTCTCGAATGTGCTGATCGATGTTAGTGTCATCAATCCTAATTATCACTGGAAAACCGCTATATCCGACAAGGTTCTAAAGGTACTAAGGGTTCCTCGAATGTGCCTCTTGCCATATTCGTCATTTCGACCGATGGGATTTGTGCTTAATGACGCTGTAGAGTAGTCCAGTTCTATGTTGAACAAAAGTGGAGAAATCTTGTAACTCTATCGATAATCTCTCTAGTGTCACAAGATTTCTCCACTTCTGTCTAACATAGTCACAGAAAAACGATAGAGCCATCAAACACCAATCCCATCGTTCGAAATGACGAGAACGGTTAGCGGCACATTCAGGGGCCCTTAGAACCTTGAGCAACCTGAGCGACCTAAGCAACCTATACTTACCCTTCCCGCTGAAGGACCAATTTCTTTTCCGCTTCATTTCTCCAATGAAGTACACCAGAGAGAATGAAGGCCAGGGCCAGCATGGCAGCGAAGAGGTACAAGGTGGCACCATAGCCGCCGGTGGCTTCTTTCATCAGAGCCAGAATCAATGGTCCTGCCACGCCGGCCATGCCCCACGCGGTCAGAATGGATCCATGAATGGCGGAGAGTTGTTTCACGCCAAAAATATCCGACAAGAAAGCCGGCATGCAGGAGAAGCCGCCGCCGTAGCAAGAAATGATGGACAGCACCAATATTTCAAATACATAGGGATGATGGGTCCCGGCCAATTCTAGAAAGGCTACCACTTCAAAGGCAAAGAAGAGCAGGTAGGTCTGGCCCCGACCGATCCAATCCGATACGGTAGACCAGAAGATACGACCGCCGCCATTGACCACGCCAATGACGCCCACCAGGGAAGCGGCTTCGCTGGCAGAAAGGCCAATCACTTCCTGTGCCATAGGAGAGGCCACGGCCAGAAGACCAATGCCACAGGTAATATTGGTAAAGAAAATCCACCAAAGTACATACCATTTCCATGTTTTCATGGCTTCTTTTCTCGTCATTTGCGGGCCCACCAGAGTCCGCTTTTTTCCTTTGGCCGATTCTTCTTTCAGCACATCGGAAAGCATGACTGGAATTTCACCAACCTTGGGCGGACGAAGATAGGACGCCGACAGAACCATCACCACCGCATAGGCTACGCCAAGAATCAGGAAATTCGTTACCAGGCCATAGGCATCGACCAGAAACCGCATCACAGGACCGGCCACCAAAGCAGCGAACCCAAATCCCATGATAGCCAGGCCAGTCGCAAAGCCGCGATGACGGGGAAACCATTTCACCAAGGTCGACACCGGTGTGATGTACCCCACGCCGAGACCAATACCACCAATCATGCCGTAGCATATATATAATAGAAGGGCCGAATGGACATGAATGGCCCAAGCAGTCCCCAAAAGACCACTGCCAAAGAAACAAGCCGACACCATCCCGCTCTTCGCCGGCCCCATCCGTTCCACCACGCTGCCTAAAAAGCCAGCGGAAAGTCCTAGAAATAAAATAGCAATGGAAAAAGCCCAAGTCGTTTCTGACAAAGTCATCCCCATGGTTTCCATCACAGGTTTGGTCAACACGCTCCAAGCATACACACTTCCAATGGACATATGAATGCCCACAGCCGCTAAGGCGATCAGCCAACGATTTTTTCTCATAAATTTGCCTCCTTATACTGATAGTTAGGAGTTAGGAGTGAGGAATTAGGAGTGAGGAATTAGGAGTGAAGGCCGGCGAGCTCTCGCATTGCTCTTATACCGATTGATACTAAGTAGCATGATTTCTTTTTATATAGCTCGCCGAAGATTGAAACGGTTATCGTCATATTTCATAAAAAACGATAGTTGCAAAGATTATTGTTCTGCTTACTATCTCTAACCAGAAACAATAGCCTTTATAGAAAAAGGGGTATTGGGGGCACTATATGAATTGTGTGCCCCTTCCGCCACTCCTCACTCCTCATTCCTCACTTTGTAACGTCTAACTACCAAAAGAATAGAGGAAATCCGTCAGGAACAAAAAAATCCGCCTGAGTAGGTTTCCCTGCCCAGACGGTCGGCTGCTATGGCCTTGCGGTTCACGTGGTCTTTTCCACATTATTCCGTCAGTTCCGCAAAGCTTTCTATTGTGTTCTCAATGTACCATGATCCGGTGGGCGTGTCAATGGTACACTTTTGAAAGGCAGTGAGAAATGAGGAGTTAGAAGTGAGAAGTGGTGGCGGCGAGCCCTCGCATTGCTTTTATAACGATAGACGTCAAGTGGCATGATTCCTTTTTATATAGCTCGCCGAGAATGGAGTGGGAAACGGATAGAGTCATGTTTCACGAGAAACGTAACGATAAAAGGTTATTATTCTGCTGTATTGTATGTCTAACATAGAGCTGCTCGGAGTGGTGACAAGGTTATGAAGGGTTATAGAAGGTTATGAGACTATCGGTAGCCTCATAACCTTCTATAACCTTTTATAACCCTGTTGCTTACTTCCAAGATTCCATGTTAGAAATACACTGCAGCACAATAATAACCTTTATTAAATGGGCGCTTTATAAGTTGTGCGCCCCTTCCACAATTCCTAATTTCTCATTCCTCATTCCTAATTGCCTTTTTGATAATGAGTTTTATCATCTCTGACTTATGCGATGTATACAACATTTTAAGTTATATTTTTCATATTTCGCATACATATACGAAAACCTATGATTAAAATAGATATCATGATTCTTTTTGTAAAATCAATGGTTTATTTCAAAATTATTGATTGATTTTTGGCATTTCCATGATATAATTGAAAAGAAGTTTTAAGACAATAACAATAATTTCAAAAGCGCGCTTAATACTTCGGGCTTCTACCTTATTCTTTTTTAAGAGTAATCCGGGATACCACTCTTCATTTGCTATCATTATAAACAAGGTCCCTTTTCCCGACCTTGTTTTTTGATGCTCATTTTTTAGGAAATTGTTGTTAGTTGTTAGTTGCTGGTTGTTGAAAACCAGGAAACCAACAACTAACAACCAGCAACAAATCCCATGAAGAGTCACCCTTTATTATATATTTCACATATAGTAGTTATTGTAGAAATTGGAGATGATGAGTTTGTCAATGAAACAGCTTGTGATGCGACTGGGCGAGATGGTACTCGTTCTGATCGGCATCAGTTTCATTACCTTCTGTCTGATCATGCTGGCCCCGGGCGATCCGGTCCGCCAGATGATTGCCGGTAATGAAGATATTATTGTTAGTCAGGTAGAAATCGATGCACTCCGCCATGAATTGGGATTGGATAAGCCGTTCCTCTTCCAGTACCTGGATTGGCTCGGTCGTGTGGTGCAGGGGAATTTTGGTTTCTCCTTCATGATGAAGAAACCAGTTATCGATGCGGTCATGGAAGCACTTCCTGCTTCTGTTATTCTGGCCCTGGCTTCCTCTGTCTTCATGCTGGTTTTCTCCATTCCTCTTGGCATTTATACCGCTGTAAAACAGAATACCTGGTTTGACTACCTGGTTCGCAGCTGCACCTTCGCTGGTGTATCTGTACCAAACTTCTGGATGGGCCTTATGCTTCTGTGGGCTTTCGCTCTGAAACTGTCCATCTTCCCAATCGTCGGTGGCTCCGTATCCATCGAAAACCTAATTCTTCCAATGTGCACCTTGGGTATCGTTATGTCTTCTAAATATACCCGTCAGGTTCGTGCCACCGTGCTGGAAGAACTTCATCAGGATTATGTCATGGGTGCTCGTGCCCGCGGCATTCCGGAAAGTCAGATTCTTTGGAAAGAAGTACTTCCAAACGCACTGCTTCCATTGGTTACCCTCTTCGGCCTCGCTTTCGGTTCTCTGTTGGGCGGTGCTGCTGTCGTAGAAATCGTATTCTCCTGGCCGGGACTTGGCTACATGGTCGTTCAGGCCATCACCTATCGTGACTTCCAGACCGTACAGGCCATTGTCCTCTGGATTGCCTTCATGTACATGATGATCAACCTGGTGGTTGACTTGTCTTACAACCGGCTGGATCCAAGACTGAGAAAAGGAGGTCATTAATAGTGGAAAGCTTAATGAAAGGTTTCAAGGAAAATAAAGCCTTCCGCTTTACTTCCCTCTTGGTGGTTCTTCTCATTGCCATTACCCTTTTGGCCCCAGTGATTGCGCCCCATGACCCCTTAGCGGCTGTCATGAAAGATGCCAACCAAGCACCATCGGCTGCGCATCTCTTCGGTACCGATAAACTGGGCCGTGATGTACTGTCCCGTATTCTCTACGGTGCCAGCTATTCTTTGACCAGCGTTATCGCTCTGGTTGCTTGCATTTTCGTTGTTGGTACCACCATGGGTATCATTTCCGGTTACTTCGGTGGTGTGGTAGATATCGTCATCATGCGTATCGCTGATATGATGATTTCCTTCCCAGGGGTTATCCTGGCTATTGCTATCGCCGGTATCATGGGCGGTTCTCTCATCAATGCGATGATCGCACTGACCGCCGTGACTTGGACGAAATATGCGCGTCTCTCTCGTTCTATGGTTTTGAAAATCAAGAGAAGAGAATTCGTCGATGCGGCTATCGTATCCGGTGGTTCCTCCATCCATATTCTCTGGACTCATATTCTTCCAAATATTCTTCCGCTCATGGTCATCACCGCAGCTGCCGATATCGGCGCTATGATGATGGAACTGGCAGGCCTTTCCTTCTTAGGCTTCGGCAGCCAGCCGCCAGCACCGGAATGGGGCCTCATGCTGAACGAAGGTCGTCAGCAGCTCCAGACCGCTCCATGGCTCATGTTCTTCCCAGGTCTTTCTATTTTCATCACCGTCGTAGTATTCAACCTCTGGGGTGACTCCCTCCGCGACGTTCTCGATCCGAGAAACGAACACTAATAAAGGCAGTTAGAAGTTAGGAATGAGGAGTTGGGAGTGAAGGTGCGGCACACAACTTATAAAGTGCCGCAAAGTTTTATAAAAAAGGGGTATTGGGGCCCTATACGAATTGTGGGCCCCTTCCACCACTCCTCACTCCTAATTTCTCACTCCTCACTATTTCAAGATTTTCCATATCATTTATATGTTTATATTTCCAAATTCTATTTTACGAAAGGAAGCGTACACAATGAAATCTATTTACAAAAAAGGTGCTCTTATGGCAGCAGCAGCTCTTATGGCTTTTGGTCTCGCAGGATGCGGCGGTGACAGCAGCAGCTCTTCCAAAGGCCCGAAAGATACCCTGACTGTAGGTGTTACCAACTTTGCAGATAGCCTGGAACCGACAGACAACTACTTTGGCTGGCAGGTTATGCGTTACGGCATCGGCGAATGCTTGGTTCACTTCGATGACAAGATGAACGCAGAACCATGGATTGCTGAAAGCTGGAAAGTATCCGATGACAAAATGTCCTGGACCTTCAAGATCAGAGACATTAAATTCTCCAATGGCACTCCTGTAACCGGCGAAGCTGTCAAGAAATCCATTGAACGTACCTTCGCTAAAGCTCCTCGTGCTAAGGCTATGTTTGAACTGGACCACATCACCGCTGATGGCCAGAATGTCACCATCTACACCAAGAAGCCGATCGCTACCCTTCCGGGCATGCTGGGCGACCCGCTCTTCATCATTGTTGATGCTGACTCCGATGGAAAAGTAGACTTTGCTAAACAGGGACCTGTCTGCACCGGCCCATACATGGTTAAATCCTTCTCCAAAGCTAAGACTGAATTGGATGCTAACCCGAACTACTATGAAGCAGTTCCATTCAAACACACCATCGTTAACACCATCGACGACCCGAATACCCGCGCTATGGCTCTCCAGAAAGGTGAAATCGATGTAGCAGTAAACATCGCTCCTGGGGATATGCAGCTCTTCAAAGATACCAGCAAATTCACCACTTCCACCATTTCTTCCATTCGTGACGTACTGGCTCGTCTCTCTGTCAAAGAAGGTAAACCGATGGCAGATAAGAGAGTCCGTCAGGCACTGCTCCAGTCCCTGGACCGTGACACCTACTGCAAAGTCCTCCTGCAGGATACCTTCACCCCAGGCGGCCCATTGCTTCCGCCGTCTGTTGACTTCGGTTTCGATGAACTGAACAAATCCTATCCGGATAAGACCAATGTAGAAAAGGCTAAGAAACTGCTGGAAGAAGCAGGCTGGAAAGATACCGATGGCGATGGTTATGTAGATAAAGACGGCAAACCGCTGGAATTGGACTTCATTTTCTACTCTGGCCGTGCCGAACTGCCGCTCTTCGCAGAAGCTACCCAGTCCGATGCTAAGAAAGTGGGCATTAAGATTAATCTGAAGAATGTAGACTACAATGTACTGGATGGTATTGGAACTCGCGGCGAATACGATCTCTTGATTTCCAATGTATTGGCAGAACAGGCTGGGGATCCGGAAGTATTCATCAATATGTACTGGAAGACCAATAAAGATGGTTCCAACCCGCAGAACGGCTCTGGCTACAGCAACCCAGAATACGATGCCCTCTCCGATCAGCTGGCTTCCGAATTTGACCCGGCTAAACGTAGAGACATCATCATTAAGATGCAGAAGATCATCCAGGACGACGCAGCTACCCTGGTATTCGGCTATCCACAGACCAATATGATTTCCACTAAGTCTGTCGCACACGCAGATATTAAACCGTGCGACTACTACTGGATCACCAAAGACATCTCCCCAGCAAAATAAGGTGACTAGTGACTGGTAGACTGGTGCCTCGTTCATCTATCTATACACTTTTCACAAACAGGTTAGCCCTTCGGGCATGTTATAAAGGGTTATATGATTCCGTATAACCCTTTATAGCTTTTATACCTCAAATGAGTAAGGGATGAGAGCGTAGTAGTTCGGATTAGGAAACATGAAATTCTGCGGCGCTTTATTATTTGTGCGCCGCCACCACCACTCCTCACTCCTCACTTCCTGCTTCATCCGTTTTATAAGCCAAAAGAATCAACACAAAAATTACGAAAATATAAGGAGCCTTACATGCTATTAGAAGTCAAAGACCTGGGTATCGCCTATGGCAATAAAGAACCCATCGTCCGCCATGTCAGTTTCAATCTGGACCAGGGCGAGATTCTTGCTATCGTTGGCGAATCAGGCTCAGGCAAAACTACAGTTATCCGCGCCATCCAGCACGTACTGCCTGGCGGCGGCCATATAGCGGAAGGACAGGTTATTTTCAACGGCGAAGACACCCAGAAACAGACTCCTGAAATGCATAGAAGTCTCTGCGGCACAGACGTGTCTATGATTTTCCAGGACAGCGGTGCCATGATGAATCCGATTCGTACCATCGGTACTGAATTTAGAGAATTCCTGGCTGTCCATGGTGTGACTGACGCCAAGGAAGCCCATGACCTGATGATTTCCATGATTGAAATGGTGCGTCTCCCCAACCCGGAACACATCCTGGAATGTTACCCCTACGAACTGTCCGGTGGTATGAGACAGCGTGTAGGTATCGCCATGGCTATGGCACTGAAGCCGAAACTGCTTCTGGCCGATGAACCAACCTCCGCTCTGGACGTAACCAACCAGGCCATCATCGTTAAAGAAATGATGAATGTCCGCGATAGAATGAATACATCCATCATCATCGTAACCCATAACATGGGTGTATCTGCCTACATGGCCGACTACATCATGGTTATGAAAAAAGGACGCATGGTGGAATACGGCAAAGCAGAAGACGTCATTTACCATCCAAAAGAAGAATATACCAGAATGCTCCTCTCTGCAGTTCCGAAGATGGGAGGTAGTATGTAATGAAAAATTACGGTGAAGAAATCCTTCGTATGGAAAATATCTGCAAAGTATTTGACCTTGGCGAAGGCAAGAAATTGGTAGCAGCCGATAACGTCACTGTAGAAATTCACAAAGGCGAAACCGTAGGTATCGTCGGCGAATCCGGCTCCGGTAAATCTACCCTGGCCAAAATGCTGACCCGCCTCTACTCTATGACCAGCGGGAAAATCATTTTCCACGGCAAAGACATTACAAACCTCAAAGGGGAAGAACTCCGTCAGCATAGAAAATCCATCCAGATGGTCTTCCAGGACCCATCCACTGCATTCAACCCGAAACAGCGTGTCCGTGAAATCATCTGCGAACCACTGAAAAACTTCGGACTGATTCAGAACAGTGAAATGGATGCGAAAGCCAAAGAAATGCTCCGCCTGGTTGACCTTCCGGAAGATTTCTCTGACAGATATCCAAACAACATGTCCGGTGGTCAGCGTCAGCGTATCGCTATCGCTCGTGCTCTGGTTCTCGAACCAGAAATCATCGTCTGCGATGAAGCCACTTCCGCCCTCGATGTATCGGTACAGAAAACCATCCTGGAATTGTTGGATAAGCTGCAGAGAGAAACCCATGTGGCTTATATGTTCATTTGCCACGACTTAGCACTGGCCAATATGTTCTGCGACAACATCGTTGTCATGCAGCATGGCAAAGTGGTAGAAAAGATTCATGACCTTCGTGAAGCCAAAGATCCATACTCCAAGAAACTTATGGCATCGGTTTTCACCATTGAAGAAGGGAAGAATAAGGTTCTGCCAGATGAGCTGTTTAACTAAGGCGTCATCTTCGATGAAGGTTATAATCCTGATGATTCCGTTTGTGTCATTTGGCATGTAAACGGATAGGCAAAGGGTTATAATCCTACTGACTTCGATAATGTAACAAATAAAAATACCGCTACCAGCTAGGTTATAAAAGGTTATGCAAACCTCTTGTAACCCGCTGGTAGCGGTATTTTTATTTGTTACAGCTATATTTCATACCAGGGATAGTATCAGACAGAGTCTCTATTTTATAGGTGGGAAGTTTGAAATAAAAATAAAAAGAGGGATTGGGGCGCTCTATAATTTGATGCGCCCCTTCCACCACTCCTCACTCCTAATTCCTCACTCCTCACTATTTCCTAATCCCTAGGGCCTAGCTACTAATCCCCACCAGTCACCAAATATATATTCCGCGGCGCTACATGAATTGTGCGCCGCCACCACCATTTCTCACTTCTAACTTCTCACTTCTAACTGCCTTTATATCAATCCGCGAACCAAAATCCCAAAGATCATCACTGGCAGAACGTATTTGAAATAGGGACGAATCCAGCAAGGCAGTTTGATTCCTTCCCCGATATTGACTTCTTTCAGATAGTTATCAAATCCCCACCCATATTTGGTGGTGCAGAAGAGAACAAAGAGGAGAGAACCGCCAGGCAGGACCAGGGAGCTGACGATGAAGTCTTCGCAGTCCAGGATGCCTTTTCCGAGAAGTTGCACATCACTCCATACATTAAAGCCCAGCACGCAGGGGATACTACCAAAGAACACCAATGGCAAAAGGGTAAGTACCGATTTCTTACGGCTCCAGCCGAAGTTATCCATGCAATTCCCGATCAGACTTTCAAAAACTGCCGTAACCGTAGAGAAGCTGGCGAACGTCATGAACAGGAAGAACAAGCCGCCCCACAGCTGGCCCATGGGCATATCAATAAAAATATTGGGCAAGGTCACAAAAATCAAAGACGGACCTTCAGAAGGTGCCACACCGAAAGCAAAGCAAGCCGGGAAAATAATCATGCCCGCCATGAGAGCCACGAAGGTATCCAGCGCAGTGATGCGAATCGCTTCATCGGTCAAAGAATTTTCCTTTCCCATATAGCTGGCAAAGATTTCCATAGAGCCCTGTCCCACAGACAGCGTAAAGAAAGCCTGGAACATGGCCGCAGAAGCCACATTACCAATGCCTGCATCTATCGCGCGGCCCCAGTCAGGAAGCAGGTAAAATTCCAGCCCTTTTTCTGCACCCGGGAGGAATAAGCTATTCACCACCAGAATCATAATGAGGCCCAAAAGGCCCAGCATCATTACCTTGGTGACCTTTTCCAAACTCTTGGCCACCCCACCGGCACAAACGCCGAACCCGATCAGTACATTAAGCCCCATGTAGAAAAGCAATTCATAAGGATCTTTCAGCATATTTCCAAACGTATCTGCCACCGCTTTGGCATCCATGCCATTGAAAGAACCATCAATAAACCGCACAAAATAATCGACCATCCATCCAGAAATGGTGGTGTAATAAATCATCAGAATAAAACTGCCAATGAGGGCAATCCATCCATGGAGGTGCCAATAGGTTCCCTTCGGTTCCAATTTCTGAAATCCGGTTTTCACACTCTTATGACTGGCACGGCCCACCGCCAGCTCCATAGTGACTACCGGAATCCCTAATAGCACCAAAAAGGCCAAGTAAAAGAGGACAAATACAGCCCCGCCGTATTCCCCTGTAATAAAAGGAAAACGCCACACATTGCCGATACCAATGGCACAGCCGGCACTGACCAAAATAAATCCCAACCGGGATTTGAAACTATCTCTTGCTTCCATTCTACTTTTCTCCTATAAAAGTTTACACCTTATGTAGTGCCCCCTTCGGGGGAAAGGTGGTAGCCTTGGCTACCAAAAGGGGCAGCTCCAGCGGTATGAAATACCATGTGCGACAAGGCCCTCGGTGATGCCCGCTCCTATCGGTAAGCACCATTCGCTATGAGCGAATATTACTAGTCCCAGTCACTAGTCGCCTAAAATATAAATCTGCGGCACTTTATAAGTTGTGCGCCGCTACCGCCATTCCTCATTCCTAATTCCTCATTCCTAATTGCCCTTACATCAGTCCCCGAATCAGAATCACCAGAATCAGCACTGGCAGGACGTACTGGAAATAGGGTTTAATCCACAGCGGCATTTTCAGCCCCTGTCCTTTATTCACCTCAGCGATGTATTTATCAAAGCCCCAGCCCCACTTGGTGACGCAGAAGAGAAGATAAATCAGAGAACCGCCGGGAAGAAGGATATTGCTGACTAAGAAATCTTCGCTATCCAGTACGTCTCTGGCGCCAATGAAATGAACATCACTAAGCACGTTATAGCCCAAGACGCAAGGAATGGAGAAGAAGAACACAATCAGCAGATTGATGATCACCGCTTTCTTCCGTTCCCAGCCGAAGTTATCCATGCTGCTGGCAATGAGATTTTCAAATACGGCAGTCACCGTAGAGAAACTAGCAAAGGTCATGAACACAAAGAACAGGGCACCCCAAAGCTGGCCCACAGGCATATTGATGAAAATCTTTGGCAAAGTAATGAAAATCAAAGACGGTCCCTGGTCCGGCTGCACGCTATAAGCAAAGCAAGCAGGGAAAATAATGAGCCCTGAAAGAATGGCTACAAAGGTATCCAGGCAAGCGATACGGACCGCTTCTCCTGTCAAAGTGAAATCATCGGACATGTAGCTCCCAAAAATTTCAATGGCTGCAATGCCCAAAGACAAGGTAAAGAAAGCCTGGTTCATGGCTGCAGAAGCCACATTGCCAATTCCGGCTTCCACCGCACGATTCCAGTCAGGAAGCAAGTAAAATTCCAGCCCCGGTGCGCCCCCTTCCAGGAACACACTGTGCACGGCCAACACCACAATGAGAGCCAACAGACAAAGCATCATAAACTTCGTGATCCGTTCCACCCCGTTGTGGAGCCCAAATCCGCAGACACCGAATCCCACAAACACAGTGATGGCCATGAAAATTCCCATTTCCATAGGACTTCCCAGCATGGCACCGAAGACTTTGCCCACTCCTTCGGTGGTTGTAGTGGCAAAAGTACCATTGACAAATTTCCAGAAATAAGCAAGCATCCAGCCGGATACAGTGGTGTAATACATCATCAGCAGATAGCAACCCAAAACGCAAAACCACCCATGGATATGCCACTTGCTGCCGGACTTCTCCAACGCCTGGTACCCCTGCACAGCACTCTTCCGGCTCCCACGCCCTACAGCCAATTCCATAGTCATGACAGGAATCCCCATCAAAACCAAGAACGCCAAATAGAATAAAACAAAAATAGCGCCACCATATTCACCGGTCACATAAGGAAATTTCCATACATTCCCGATGCCGATAGCACAGCCCGCACTGACTAATAGAAAACCCAGGCGAGACTTGAAATTGTCACGTTCTTTCATCGTCATCCTCCTAAATACAAACTGCTTCTATTTTATACTTTATATAAGATTGGTGCAAGGGATTGTTGGTGACTGGGGACTCGTGACTGGTAGCTAGGGATTAGGGGGGACTAGCGAAATCACCTCTAGCGTCTTGGCTCCCCTGTCGGGGGAGCTGCCGAAGGCTGAGGTGCGCAAGCGAACTATATCACTAGAAGCAAAGCGACGCAGGGATATAGTGAGACGCCATTTCGAGCGAAGCGAAGATGGGCTGCACTATCGGTATACTTCGCTATGAACATAACAAGCGTCCCCGGTGATACCTGCTCCAAGCGGTTTATTATGAGGTTTTTCAAGATTCTCAAGGTTCTAAGGGTTCTAAGGGTTCTGAGGGTTCTGAGGGTTCTGAGGGTTCTGAGGGTTCTGAAGGTTCGCCAAACGTGCCTCTACCCATATTTGTCATTTCGCCCGGTCGTATTTGTGCTATATGATAGGAAAGTACTGAAACACATTGTTTCGAGGAGTGGAGAAATCTTAACAATACCAGCGGTAAGGGCTTAAAGAATCACATCATATTAGCAAAATCAGAACGCCAATGATACCACCAGCGTTCCTCGTCTCATATGAGGCCCCTTAGAACCCTGAGAACCCTTAGAACCTTGAGCAACCTAAGTAATCTATCACCTACAACTTTTAAAAATATAAAAAATATTTTCCACCAAAGACAAAGGCTGTCCTAGGTGATGACTATACTATATATAGAACCAGACAGCTGGACAAACTCCCTTTATCCAAGTCCATGATCACCCAAGTTGTCTGGTTCTTTTTTATTTCGGGTGGACTGGTGACTCGTGACTAAGAAATAAGATTGCATCTCTAGCTATAATGTTGTTCTGTCGATTCCTTAACGCAAAACCCAATTATCACCATGTTTCATCAGTCACATCATTGTCACAAAACATCAAGAAGCCTCTTCCTCAGGAAGAGGCAGGCTCGCTTGCGATCTGGAGGACTAGTGAGCATAAGGTTCTGAAGTTTCTAAGGGTACAAAGGGTTCTCACGTTCCTCGAATGAGCCGATAAACGATGGCGGTATCATCTCATTCAAGGCCCCTTAGAACCTTTAGTACCCTCAGAACCTTTTTCCAAAACAAAATCATCCCATATCTCGCTTAACTTAACAGCATTACAATCACCAACATTCTAATTTGCGGCGCTTTATAAGTTGTGCGCCGCCACCACCATTTCTCACTCCTCACTTCTCACTGCTTTTTATCCATAACACCCCATGGATGCAAAGGTTGCTAAGGTTTCTTAGGATACTAAGGTCTCTCACGTTTCTCGAATAAGCTAATGACGCTATCGTCTATCGGCACATTCGGGAAACCTGAGCAACCTGAGAACCCTTAGAAACTTGAGCAACCTGTCACTACTAGCGGAATCATATCTACTAACGCAAATCCTTAACTTAACAGCATTGCCCATGTATGCACTATCCACATTACTAAATAGAAGTCGTATGCATTTTTTATATCATTGAAACTATTGACAGATATAACATCTTTCCGTTATAATCATGTACATCTTCACAAGAAACAAATCCTTTGAAGGGAAAGAGTAATTTTTCTCCTCGTCTTCTCAGAGAGCCGAAGGTTGGTGCAATTCGGCAGGACAGAAAAAATGAAAATCATCCCTGAGGTGCGATGCTGAATCATATTAAGCGTCGACGTGATTTCTACGTTATAAGAAACGCGTATGTTGGTACGTTGTAGAGTGTCTGAAATGGGTAACCTTTCAGGAACCAGGGTGGTAACGCGGAATTGTATCCGTCCCTCGTATGAGGGACGGATTTTTTTATTACCTGAAAATCATAAAGTCCCTACTCTACCGTCAGTTAAAAGAAAGAAGGGATTCTTTATGGAAAGTGATATTATCAGAAATACGACAAACCACTAATGCATCACTAAAAGCGAAATGGAATAGCTATGGTGACTAGTGGACTCGTGACTGGTGACTAGGAAAACACACTCCCAGTCACGAGTCACCAACATTCACCCTAATTGTTCTGAAAGGAAATATAATTATGAAAAAACTTTGTAACTTAGCTGCTAAATATTTCGGCGTTCTTGCCGTTGTCTTTCTTGTCTTAGGTCTGGTGACCCCCACCAGCTGGCTCTGGATTCTTGGAAAAGTACAAGGTGTATCTGTCCTTTCTGTCCTTCTTGGTGTTATCATGTTTGGTATGGGAACCACACTGAACTGGAAAGATTTCCTGGTCATCTTCCGCCGTCCTAGAGATGTATTTCTGGGCGCTCTGGCCCAGTACACCATCATGCCATGCCTGGCATTCGGTCTGGCTATGCTTTTCCAGCTTGACCCGGGTCTGACCGCTGGTCTGGTTCTTCTCGGTGCTTGCCCTGGCGGTACCACCAGTAACGTCATCACCTACATGAGCAAAGGCGATCTGGCTTACTCCGTCACCATGACTTCCGTTTCCACTCTCCTTTCCCCACTGCTCACTCCGGCACTGACTTTCATGCTCATCGGTAAAGAAATCAACTTTGACCCAGTGGGTATGTTCCTTTCCATCCTGCAGATCGTCATCCTCCCAGTTTGCATGGGCCTGGCTCTGAAATATTTCATGCCGAAACTGGCTGCTGTCGCTACTGACTACACCCCTGCTGTTTCTTCTGTCACCATCTGCCTCATCATCGCCGGCGTTGTCGGTGCTTCCCACAAAGCACTCATGGATAACCTGGGTGTCATCCTCGCTGTAGTGGTTCTCTTCAATGCTCTCGGTTATGTTCTCGGCCTCGGTGTAGCAAAACTCTGCGGCCTCTCCTGGAAAAAAGCAGTTACCCTGTCTGTGGAAGTAGGCATGCAGAACTCCGGTCTCGCTACTGGCCTCGCCAAAGTTCACTTCGCTTCCATGCCAGCCGCTGTCGTACCTGGCGCGATCTTCTCCGCTTGGTTCACCATCTCCGGTGCCGTCCTCGCTTGGGCATGTGTCAACTACCTGAACCCGAAATATGGCGAAGAAGAAGCACTCGAAGAAGAAACTGTTGTCAACACAGTAGCAGCAAACTAATTTAGTAGCCAGTGACTGGTGACTAGTGACTAGAAAATATATCCAGTCACCAGTCTACAAGTCACTAGTCACCATTTATTTACGAAAGAAGGAATCTTACTATGAACCATCAATTCTTACCAAGCTATACCATCGGAACTGACGCTTATGACAGCGTATATGACGTATGCCACTATTTCGGAAAAACCGCTGTCCTGGTGGGCGGCCATAAATCTCGTGCTGCCGCTGAAGGCAAACTCCGTAAAGCACTGGAAGGAAAGATGGAAATCCTGAATTCCCTCTACTACGGCGGCGATGCAACCTATGAAAATGCAGAAGCACTGAAACAGAACGAAGCCTTCCAGAAAGCGGACATGGTCTTCGCTATGGGCGGCGGCCGCGCCATCGATACCGCAAAGAAAGCCGCTGGCGAAATGGGCAAACCTTATTTCACCTTCCCAACCCTGGCTTCCAACTGCGCTCCTGTCACCGCAGTAGGTGCTTACTACTATCCAGATCACACCTTCCGTCAGGTATACTATGTCAGCCGTCCCGCTTTCCACACCTTCATTGACACCGACGTCATCGCTCACGCACCGAAAGATTACCTCTGGGCAGGTATTGGCGATGCACTCTCCAAACAGTACGAAGTCGAATTCTCCTCCCGTGGTGACGAACTGACCTACGGCAGAAGCCTGGGCGTACAGCTCGCAGGCGGCTGCTCTGCTGGCCTTCTGAAATACGGCGAAGAAGCCCTGAAAGCCGTCGACGAAAAGAAAGTCAACTACGCCCTCGAATACGTAGCACAGAACATCATCTTCTCCACTGGCCTTATTTCCAACCTGGTACCAGAAGATTACAACTCCAGCGTAGCTCACGCCCTGTATAACTCCCACACCGGCGTAGCCCACGAAGGAGCTCACCTCCACGGTGCCGTTGTATGCTATGGCGTCCTGGTTCTCCTCACCCTGGACGGACAGCTGGAAGAAAGAAATAAACTCTATGAATTCTGCAAAAAGACCGGCCTCCCGCACTGCCTCGCAGACGTAGGCCTCACAGATTGCAAAGAACTGGTCCTGAACGCCCTTCCAAAACCGGATCTGAACAAAGTCCCCTACCCGGTTACCGAAGAACTGCTCACCAAAGCAATTCAGGATGTGGAAAACTTAAAATAACCTATAAATGAAAAGAGTCTCATCGATATGATGAGGCTCTTTTTAAATAGTGAGGAGTGAGGAATTAGGAGTGAGGAGTGGTGGAAGGGGCGCACAATTCATATAGCGCCCCAATACCCCTTTTTTATAAAGTGAGTCGTTAATCGTAGACTGTTGGTAGTATCTGTATACCGCTTGCTGCTCTTTACTAACGGCATACAGAAATCGGCGAGCATATAGAAAAGAACTTGGTGATAGTAGATTGTATCCGTATAAGAGTAATTCGAAGCGCTCGCCGGCCTTCACTCCTCACTCCTCATTCCTAACTCCTCACTATATAAAAAGCAGTCGGGCATCGCAGTTGATACCTGACCGCTTTTCTCACATATTTATTGCATCCCAAACGGTTCATTCCCGCTTCCTGGGAGTCGATATACCCCGGTTCCCCACAGGAAAAGAAGGATTTCTACAGCCCGTTTTCCCAAAGGTTCTAAAAAGCTTTCGTAAATGTCATCCATCGTTTTCCCCTCCTTTTTGAGAAAGATAATCAATAAACAATACAACTTGTTCTGTAAGTATCATAGCATATAAAAAAGCGAGGAATCTATCATCAATTCCTCGCCTTTGTGCGTTACCATATAAATCGAATAAAATGTACGGCATCTATATGCGTTTACCCGATAAATCTTACATTTCAATGATATCTATATCGTAAAAGGTTATTATCTATGATTTCTTTAATAGCACATTGTATGTAAATGGACTTTCACAAGGTTATTATTCTGCTGACTTCTCTCATGCAACAAAGAAAAATACCGCTATCATCAAGGTTATAAAAGGTTATGATCACGCAGTAAAATAACCTTTTATAACCTTGATGATAGCGGTATTTTTTTATTTGTTGGACATATCAGAAACCGCAGAACAATAACCTTATGACAAGCGTTTCCATAAAATAAGACACAAAAGGTTTTAGCAATGATAACCTTTTAAAAATTACGGTACTTCGTGATTTGATATTCTATCGGTATATCTACTATTTAAAGTATTTCTTCACAAAGTCCACGGTCCCAATCCGAAGGGTAGTGCCTGACAGATAGGCCAAGGGGCCTGCTTCCTTTCCGAAGTCAAATCGAATTTCTGCGGAGCAAAGAAGTTGCCGCTTTTCTTTATATTGCCGGTTTAGTGCTTTGGAACCATATTTATCATCCCCCAGAAGCGGATGACCCACATAGGCCATTTGGCTTCGGATTTGATGGGTACGGCCTGTCACCAGATGGCACCGCACCAGAGAGAACTCACCTGCCACCGCCAGCCGTTCATATTCCGTAATGGCCGTTTTAGACCCCTTCACCGGTTCCTGCGACACATAGACCTGGTTCTTTTTGGCATCTTTAAATAGCTGATGTTTCAAAATACCTCTTGCTGGTTCCATCCGTCCCCGCACCACGGCCAAATAGGATTTGCTGATTTTTCTGTCCTTAATCAGTGCCATTAAGCGGTCCCGATCGTCCTCTGATTTGGCAAATAGAAGAATCCCCTGGGTATTGAAATCAATGCGGTGCACCGGATAGGCTTTCGGTTCTCCTTTTTGCGCCAGATACCCATTGACCCGGTCCAGCATGGTGTCCTTTGTTTTCCCGGTCACATCCAAAGACAACACCCCCGCCGGCTTATTCACTGCCACAATGTGGGCATCCTCATACAATACCACCACAGGCTTTGGCACCGATTTCTTTTCCGCCGTTTCCAGCACAAAGGATTTCACCTCATCCCCAATGGCCAGATGATACGACGGCTCTTCCTTCTTGCCATTCACTTTAATTTTCTTCGTTCGAAGGGCCTTCATAAACAACGACCGAGGCCAATGTTTCTTCTCCATCAGAAACACATCCAGCCGCTTCCCTTGCTCCTTCTTGGTTATGGTAAATACTTCCATAGGTCTCCTTTATTACACGTTACACAGGTTTCTCAGGTTGCTCAAGGTTCTCAAGGTTCTCAAGGTTCTCAAGGTTCTCAAGGTTCTCAAGGTT
>SAMEA104315425__coassemble_565_pt1 | contig 32525 bp, 21 predicted proteins | sample SAMEA104315425__metabat2_low_PE_033 | metagenome-assembled genome bin SAMEA104315425 (sample SAMEA104315425) | gut metagenome | biome: Monkey gut; feature: monkey-associated habitat; material: faeces | place: China | collected 2013
ACTACTTAGGTTTCTCACGTTTCTCGAATGAGCTAATGACGCTAGCGTCTACCGGCACATTCGGAGAACCTGAGCAGCCTGAGAAACCTTAGCAACTTTGGAGCCTGTCACCACTAGCGGAGTCATGTCTACTAACGCAAATCCTTAACTTAACAGCATTGCCCACTATATAAGGTTATTATTCTGCTGCATCCTCTATCAAACATACTGATCTTAACGCCATTGTCAAGGTTATAAAGGTTATAAAAGGTTATGTGATTTCGGTCATCCCATAACCTTTTATAACCCTTTTAACCTCAACAGTGGCGGTATATATCACTATGTGTGATATAGAAATTAGTGCACAATAATAACCTCTATCGCTTTCCCTAATCCCTAGGGCCTAGCCACTAATCCCCAGTCACCAGTCACGAGTCACTAGTCACCAAAAAGAGGCCCATCATGCTACTAAGTCTATGCAACCTTCTCATCCCCATCACCATCTTGCATTTTGCCGGTGGTTACATGCGCTATTTGCCATTTTCTCCTTTTATCACTGAAGAGGAGAAGCGGCGGATTTTTTCTGCCTTTTTCCTGTTGGCTCTTTTCAACATGGCCTGGCAGGGGCTTCTGTTTTGTGCCATGGGGCTCACTGTTCTGGCGTACAAAATCGTACTCACTTTCGGGTGGCTGCCCTATTTCCTTGCCATGCTGTACTTGCTTCCCCAGTACAAGCCCCAGCAAGTTTTCGTCCTGGGCATGCAGGCGGTGTACATGTTTCTGCTCCACGCCCTGAGCGGCCTCACCATGTTGTTGCTCTATCCCGACATGGCGGACCGCACGCCCCACTTAGCCACCCAAATGTGGCTGTATGATCTGTATTTCTTCCTGACCCTCCCCCTGGTACGGCCCATGTTTCTGAAAATGATGCCCTCCACCCGGTTCATCAATGACAAATCCTACAGCTACTACATCGCCGTTCTTCCGCTCCTTCTGGTCTTCAACGTGGTCCCCACCAGCCTCATCGGCGATTTGTGGACTGCCGATAAACTGTCATCCTGGCTAGTTCTGCTGATTGGTTTTTTCGTATTTTACAAATTCATTTCCATGGAAGCCAAGGATGCGGAAGACCAGATTCGCATCCGCAGTGCCAATGAACTTATGCGAAAATCCATGGAGTTCCTTCGCCACTATGCGTTGGTCTCCCAAGATAGTGCCAAGAAAATGTCCCTCATCCGCCACGACTTCCGCCATCACATCCGCACCCTGTACCAGCTTCTTCATGAAGGAAATATTGAAAAATCCCTGTCCCTTTTGGAAACTTTCGATGACAATCTGGAACGCACCGTGGTGCACCCCTATTGTTTGAACCCCATCCTCAATGCGGTACTGACCATTTATTTCCATAAAGCAAAAGATATGGGCATTCCTCTAACGTATAAAATCAACGTGCCGCCCAGCCTGCCTGGCGTGGAAAGTCCCATGGCCTTCATGATCGCTAACCTGTTGGAAAATGCCCTGGAAGCGTCGGCTGCCATGGATACGAACAAACGATACCTGCACTTCCATCTCAACGTGAAGGAAAAACAGGTGGTCCTCTCTATTGAAAACTACTACGACAAACCGCTCCGCTTCAACGAAGAAGGCTACCCCATGACCACCAAAGCCGGCCACGGCCTGGGCATGATTTCCGTTGCCTCCTTCATGAAAGAATATAAGGGCTATCATACCTTTACCCAGGAAAAGGGGAAAGTGCGGTTTGAAGCGTACTTTATGTTAGCTGATGACTCGTGACTGCTGACTGGGAATGAATCGCTATCAACTACCAATCCTAAAACTGTTTCTTTTTTTCTTCTTACCGCGTTATAATATATTTAGGTTGAAACCAAACCCGTCCTTCAGGAATCACCAAGGGCAAAAAAGGAAACGGACTGCCAAATTTTTACCGTTTCCTTTTTTATTCATTGTGCTATAATGATGACATAAGATTGAGAATAGTCCTTCCGGAATCACCGAGGACAAAAAAGGATGCAGTTGCCGCTGCATCCTTTTTTCCTGCCTATTTTTTACTTTTCTGGTTGAGCCACCATGTAAGCAAGGCGATCAATCCAGGGACCAGCAGATCAGCCCACAACGAACCTAAGATTGAGAATATCCCCTCCATTAGGAATCACCTCCCTTCATTGGAAGGTGATTTTATTATACTCTATTTCGTGACTGGTAGACTAGTGACTGGTAACTTGGAATATTACTGTTGTATACCACCAACGAACAACCAAACAGGGTATGATTCTGCTGATTCCCTACACCGAACATAATAATGCTTACCACTATCATCAAGGTTAAAAAGGTTATGAGACTATCAAAATCTCATAACCTTTTTATAATCTTGTAACATATGGTCTAATAGATTGGTTAGAAAAACAAACTCATAGAGTAACCCTTATATATCTGCAGTGCTTCCAAATTGTGTGCGCTGCCACCACCATTTCTAACTTCTCACTTCTAACTTCTCACTGCTTTTTAGCCTTTTTCATCCAATCCATCAAAAGTGGAGAGAACGCAGAAAGGACGCAGAGGGTAATCAGAATCCAGCAGATCGGTGTGGAGAAGAGGATGGATACGTCGTTGCCGGAGAGGGAGAGACTTCTACGAAGGCCACGTTCGCCGATCGGTCCCAGGATGAGGGCCAGTACGACAGCGGCGGTATTGAGTCCCATTTTACGCATCAGGTACCCGGCCACGCCGAAGAGGAACATAATAACCACGTCGACGAAGCTGTTATTGATAGCGAAAGAACCTACCACACAGAGAACGAAAATACAAGGAATCAGAATGGCATCGGACAGTTTCGCAATGTGTGCGAAAATACGGCAGCCGCCCAAGCCGATAAGAAGCATACAGAACTGCACGATCACAAAGCCAGCGAAGAAGGTGTAGGTCATAGGCGCGTATTTCGTAAACAGTTCTGGTCCAGGCTGCAAGCCCTGGATGATAAGGCCGCCCATGAGAACCGCAGTAACCGATTCGCCTGGAATACCCAGGGTCAGGGTCGGAATGAGAGAGCCGCCGGTGACAGCGTTGTTGGCTGCTTCGGACCCAGCGATCCCTTCGATGGAACCATGGCCGAAGTCTTCTTTTTTCTTAGAAAACTGTTTTGCTGTGTTATACCCCAGGAAGCAAGCGATGGACGCACCGGCCCCTGGCAGAATGCCGATGATATTTCCGATCAGCCAAGAACGAACGACCGTCGGTCCAATTTGTTTCAATTCATGGAATTTCAAAAGCACAGTGTCATGAAATTTCACGATGCTGCCCCGTTCTTTGATGGCCTTTTCCATGAGGATGAAAACCTGAGACATGGAGAACAGCCCGATAAGCGCACAAGTCACGTTAATGCCGTTGTACAATTCATCGACGCCAAACATGAAACGTTCAGTGCCTTCCATAGGGTCCATGCCGATAGTGGACAGAATCAGCCCGAACGCACCGGACATAAGGCCCTTCACCATAGAACCGGTGGTAACACCAGCGATGATGGTGAGGCCGAAGAGAGCCAGCCAAAAATATTCAGGAGAGCCGAATTTCATAGCCAACTGGGCCAGCAGGGGGGCAAAGAAATACAAGGAAATACAGGACAAAAGCCCGCCAAAGAAAGACGCGATGCAGGCGGTTCCCAATGCCTTCCCGGCCCGGCCCTTCTTGGTCAATTCATACCCATCGATAGCGGTCGCAGCTGACGCCGGGGTCCCTGGGGTATGAATCAGAATGGCGCAAATGGAACCACCAAAAATAGCACCGCAATAAATGCCACCAAGCATAATCATGCCCGTTTCCGGTTTCATACCGAAAGTCAGAGGAAGCAGCAGCGCTACCCCCATAGCCGCAGAGAGCCCAGGCATACAACCCACCACGACGCCGATGGTGACACCAATCACCATCATCAATAAATTCATAGGCTCCAGGGCATTAGCAAACCCCTGGGCCATTAATGCCAATGTATTTGCATCCATAGTGCGATATATTTCCTCCTTGTGAGTTATGCAAAATGAGTAATGAGTAGTGAGTAATGAGTAATTTAGGTAGCGGCGCACAATTCATATAGCGCCGTAAATTTTTTAATCTTAAAAATCAGGGCACCATATAATTTGATGCGCCCTACCTCAATTACTCATTGCTCATCACTCATTGCTCATTATTCCCAGCTATCAGATCAAATCCTCCAACAACTCTCCCATAGGCAGTGGCACGTTCAAGAACGAATCGAAGGTGGCAAAGACCAGAATCAGCATGCCAGCCAATACCAGGAAGATGTAAAGTGGACGGATTTTGAAATAGAAGAGACACAGCAAGAGATATACCAATGCTGCTGGATAGAATCCTACGAAATACATGAGCACAAAGAACAGGATAAACGCGCCAAACATGACCCAAAACTGCTTGGGCAAGAACCCATCAAAAATTTCTGGAATATCATTGACCACCTTGTGCTCCCGCCGATAATCGCGGAACATATGGCCCACACGGATGGTAGTCAAAAGCACCAAAAGGCCAATGACGAAATGGGGATAATGCCGCGCACCCAGAGGAAACTCCTGGGTCAAGTACAGGAAGAATGCGGAAAATACATACATAAATCCGCAAATATAAATATCTGATTTTTTCATGAAACACTCCTTTTTTTGGTGACTGGGAAGTGGTGACTAGGAATTAGGGATTACAGGTTGCTCAAGTTTCTCAGGTCGCTCAAGTTGCTGCAATGCTGCTCCGTTAAGCGAAGTATGCAATGCTATCTTTGCGGTTAAAGGTTCTAAGGGGCCCTGATACCACTAGCGTTATCACCCACAAAAGTCCCCTTCCTCTGGAAGGGGATAGGACTTAAGCGTAGCGAAAAGTCCAGGGGATAGCCCACTCTAGCGGCATGAAATAGATTTCCCTCTACTCATTTAGGCGTTCTCTCCAGCGGCTAGCCTAACAACTCTTCTTCGTCTTCCTATCCCCCCTGCCCCCCTTCCTGAGGCAATGCTGTTAAGTTAAGCGAGATATGCAATGATTTCTGCTGATGCAAAGGTTGCTCAGGTTTCTCAGGACACTGAGGTTTCTCACGTTTCTCGAATGAGCTAATGACGCTAGCGTCTATCGGCACATTCGGAGAACCTGAGCAACCTGAGAACCCTTAGAAACTTGAGCAACTTGTTACTACTAGCGGAATCATACCTACTAACGCAAATTCTTAACTTAACAGCATTACCTTCCTGAGGAAGGGGGTAAATGGAAATGATTTCGCTAGCGTCACTTAGCACGTTCGAAAAGCCTAAGAACCTTCAGAACCCTTAGCACCTTCAGAACCTTATGCTTGCCAGTAGAATCACCCACGAAAGTCCCCTTCCTCTGGAAGGGGATAGGACTTGAGCGTAGCGAAAAGTCCAGGGGATAGCCCACTCTAGCGGCATGAAATAGATTTCCCTCTACTCATTTAGGCGTTCTCTCCAGCGGCTAGCCTAACAACTCTTCTTCGTCTTCCTATCCCCCCTGCCCCCCTTCCTGAGGCAATGCTGTTAAGTTAAGCGAGATATGCAATGATTTCTGCTGATGCAAAGGTTGCTCAGGTTTCTCAGGATACTGAGGTTTCTCACGTTTCTCGAATGAGCTAATGACGCTAGCGTCTATCAGCACATTCGGAGAACCTGAACAACCTGAGAACCCTTAGAAACTTGAGCAACCTTTTTGCGAAATGACATCCCCCAAACAAGGCTATAAAGGGTTATAAAGGGTTATGGTATTTCCGTAGAATCATAACCTTTTATAACCCTTTATCTTTGTAGGACCAAACAACTGCCACGATTGGTATTTTGAGAATAACCCGCCCGAAGGGCTACCCTTTAGTCATACACGTACCATGCCCCAGTGATGCACTACCTCATACCTACTATTTCTGGTACAGCTTAGATACTACATTCTTGCAGAAATCCATCTGTTCTTCGATCATCTTACCCAGGTCTTTGCTGTCCTTGAAGTCGATCACCATGCCAGCCTTTTCGTGAGCAGACTTCACTTCCGGATCTTCCATGGTCTTCTTGAATGCATCTTCATAGAACTTAATGATATTGTCCGGGGTCCCCTTCGGTGCTACCAGAGCACGAGCGGAGCCGTACCACTTGTTGTAGTAACCCAATTCACCCAAAGTCGGAACATCTGGAAGAGACGGGTCTCTCTTTTCTGCATAGACGCCGAGAACCTTGAGTTCTGCGTTTTCGCCATTAATCAGTTTTGCTACATCAGCCACCTTAGCGCAGGAGAAATCCACTTCGCCCTGACGGAGAGCCAAGAGCTGGTCAGCGGTACCGCCGTATGGAACTGCATTGTATTCAAATTTCGCAGACTGTGCGAGCAGCTGAGCAGCCGTATGGTTGGAAGCCTGTACCCCATTGGTGGAGCACTTCAGCTGTCCCGGATTGGCCTGGGCATCGGCTACCAGAGACTTCAAGTCATTCCACTTCGCATCCTTTCTGACAACTACCACAGCGGTTTCTGTCAGATGGTTACAAATCGGAACGATGGACTTATCGGTGAAAGCAGAACCTTCCATCTGTGCCAATGTGGTGTATGTCGGCAGATTAATGAAACCAATGGTATAGCCATCGGGCTTGGACTTAGAAAGTTCCGTCCAACCAATCTTACCATCAGCACCCGGTTTATTTTCGATGACCAAGGTCTGACCTACATATTTCTTTGCGCTGTTGGTCAAAAGACGAGCGCCTGTGTCGGTGCCAGAACCAGCCTTGTAAGCTACGATGACCTTCACGTCCTTGGTTGGTTTCCAAGCAGCGCCGCCTGCATTGTCACTCTTCGCCTTGCCACCGCAACCACCAATCAAAAGACCTGCTGCCACTGCACATACACCGATTAAAGCCAATTTCTTATTCATATGTCTGCCTCCTTAAAAGCCCTAAGGCTTCCCCATAAAAGAAATATCGGTAAAGGTTTCTTAGGTTTCTCAAGTCACTCAGGCCGCTCAGGTTCCTCGAATGAGATGATAACGCTAGCGTTTATTGGCACATTCGAGGAACCTGAGAAACTTGAGCAACCTGAGCAACTTTTACACAGAAAAACTCCTATGTTTTTCCAAGCGTAATGTTACGCTCCTTACCTGTATTTCTGCACAAAGAGGAAACCCGGACCCCCACGTTTCCCCTCACCGCCGGATAAGCCGGCGAAATACAATCCATGGCTGCCTACCCGATCACTCCCAGGAAATACCGCTTTCCTATAGGAGATGGACTTTGCTAACAATGGATTGCTCACTTTTTGTATTATACTATTTCGATATTGTGTAAACAATGTGTAAAGAGCCATAGATTTTTGAATCGAAATAAGTATACACTTATTAATTTTGCACTTGGTAAGCAAGAAATAGAAAACACCCCTAATATTAGGAAATACCACTCATTTTCCGTGATTTTACTCCTATAGTTAACTATCACACCATTCTTTTATGCGTCAGATGAATAGCACTTGCACCATTTTATGTCAAATTGGAATAAACGAAAAATTGACAAAGAACGCTTTTCTATTGATGAAAACTTTACAATGCCTATGTATGATGAAAATAGAAATAATAGATCCAAATTTCCAAATCCCCAAAATATAGTCAGGTTATCATTACACCATGACCATTCAACCATCCTATGGCATATACCACCTGCCACAGGGTTATAAAGGTTATAAAAGATCATGAAACAGCCGAAAATTCCACAACCTTTCCCATATCTTTGCACTATGGGACTAAGGTTTATAAAAAATAAAATATTGGGGTGCTTTATAAATGGTGCGCCCCTTCCACTACTCCTCACTCCTCATTCCTAACTCCTCACTTTCTTAATCCCTAGTCCCCCATATTCCGTAATGTCATTAAGTTAAGCGAAATATGCGATGATTTCTGTTGATGCAAAGGTTACTCAGGTTTCTCAGGCTACTTAGGTTTCTCACGTTTCTCGAATGAGCTAATGACGCTAGCGTCTACCGGCACATTCGGAGAACCTGAGCAGCCTGAGAAACCTTAGCAACTTTGGAGCCTGTCACCACTAGCGGAGTCATGTCTACTAACGCAAATCCTTAACTTAACAGCATTGCCCATCGGGGGAGAATAAAAGAGGGGGCTGCACCAGCGGTATAACTGCCTATGTTATTCATACCATCATGTCACAACATTCACCACTACATATTTCTAATTATATAAAAAAGGGGTATTGGGGCGCTTCCAAATTTTGTACGCCCCTTCCTTCACTCCTCACTCCTAATTCCTCACTCCTCACTACCATTACCCAACTGTTTCACGCAAATTGACAAGAGCGGCATACAACTCTCTAAAAGGAGTGTCCTCATCTTCTTCCACCACCCAGCGGAAGAATTTGTCCCCCATCCGCAGTTCACACCGGGTGAGTCGCTTGATGGGGCCGTATTTTTCTCTTTCATAGGCATCGGTATTCACTTCATAGGATTTGGTATTGGTGACGAACTGCTTCTGGGGCAGTGCATAAATAAACGCCACTGCCTTAGCAAACGCTTCCATCGCCTCACGGGATAATGTACCATTGGTTTTTACTGGTACCCCACTTCGCCAATCCGCCCGTTCCCAGGTTCCGTTCTTGAAATCAAAGGCATAGTCAAACTGCCCGCCTTTCTCCACCAGGTATCCATCGGTGATGGAAAAGCGGAAATAGGAAGACAATATTTCCTGAATGGCTTCCTTCTCAGATATTTCTTTCTTTTTCATATGGTCATAAATGCCTTCCCCATTGCCGGCAGCTTTGACCAAATCATCAAATTGATACTTTGCCACGTCGATTCGCTCCTTTACGTACATTTTACATTTGTCATTATACACTATTTTCATAGTGAGGAGTGAGGAATTAGGAGTGAGGAGTGAAAAGAAAAAGGTTATTATTATGCTACATACTTCACTCCAACAAATCAAAACCACCGCATAGTAAAGGGTTAAAAAGGTTATATAGGGTTATGGAATTTTCGGTAATCTCATAACCCTATATAACCTTTTTAACCTTGTCATAAGCGATAACTTCGATTGTTAAAATGAAAAATGTGGCACAATAATAACCTTTTCAAAACGTTCTACGGCTATCATGTCACATCCCGTGTTCCGATCACCGAACACTCTTCACCTTCATCCGCCGTTCCAGTACGCGCAGACACATGGATACGAAGAAGGTCATGATGAAGTAGTACACAGCAACGATAACCAGCGGTGGGAATGGCTGGAAGCTGATGCCCTGAATGGTGGTGGCGGTGTACATCAGGTCGGCCATACCGATGACGGAAACCTGGGAGGATTCCTTAATCAAAGTGACGAATTCATTGCCGATCACTGGCAGGATATTTCTAATAGCCTGAGGAATGATGATACGAACCATGGATTCCCATTTGGAGAAGCCCAGAGACATAGCTCCTTCCAACTGTCCTTTCGGGATAGACTGGATACCAGAACGAACAATTTCACATTCGTAAGCGCCGGAGTTAATAATCAAAGCCAGAACGCCGGCGGACAGTCGTTCAAAGTCGACCCCCATGATTTGGAAGCTAGGGAAATGGATGCCCAGGAACGGCAGCCCGAAGAATACCAGAGAAATCTGTACCAATACTGGGGTGCCGCGGATGATTTCTACATATACCGTAGCGATGGCCTGGAGAATTTTGATACCGGAAATTTTCATAAATGCCAGTATAATCCCCAAAAGCAACCCAAAGAAGCAGGACAGAATAGAAATAATAATTGTAATTTTGACACCTGACATGAAGATGTCATTATATTTGATCGCAGTATCGATGACCATATCCATAATAATTACATCTCCTTAAATATCAGCGTGAATCAATCGTTTGAGGAAAGTCTGGGTTCTTTCTTCCTGTGGATGAGTGAAGATGTCTTCCGGATTTCCTTCTTCTACAATGTATCCTTTATCCATGAAAATAACATGGTTCGATACACTTCTAGCAAACTGCATTTCGTGAGTGACCACAGCCATGGTCATGCCGCCCAAAGCGACTTCTTTCATGACAGTCAGTACATCGCCAACCAGTTCTGGATCCAGTGCGGACGTTGGTTCATCAAAAAGGAGCATTTTCGGTTTCATAGCCAAGGCGCGAGCAATAGCCACGCGCTGCTGCTGGCCCCCGGAAAGTTCTCCTGGATAATAATCCGCTCTTTCTGCCATGCCAACGCGGGACAACAGCTCCATGGCTTCTTCCTTCGCCTGGGCCTTTGGCAGTTTTTTAATATGTACTGGTGCGTACATCACATTTTCTACGGCCGTAAACATCGGAAACAAATTGAAAGACTGGAACACCATGCCCACATCACGGCGGAGCATCTTCACATCTGTCTTTTCGTTCACCTTTTTGCCTTCAAACCAAAGTTCACCACCAGTTGGCGTTTCCAGAAGATTCAGACAACGGAGAAAGGTACTCTTCCCGGACCCGGACGGCCCGATGATGGTGCATACTTCCCCATTCTCAATCTTCATATTGATATCCCTCAGGACTTCGACCTTCCCGAAAGACTTTTGCAAATGTTTGACTTCGTAAATTACTTTTTTGTCAGCCATATCTTTCACAACCCTTCTATGTATACAAGATATTAGCATAATTATGCAACATTGTCAATGAACTTACATTAGTAAAAGGGTATTATTGTGCCGTGTTCTTTGCACTAACAAATCGCATATACCACTACGCAAAAGGTTAAAAGGGTTATATATGGTTATGGGATTTTCGCTAGTCTCATAACCATATATAACCCTTTAACCTTGTATAAGGCGGTGCATACGATTTGTTAGCCTAAAGAATGTGGCACAACAATAACCTTAACTCTATCTATTAGCATAGTTGTCACAAATTTCTCAGAGGCCAAGCGCCTCTTCCCATTTTCCCTTATATGTCTCGAACTTCCGAACCGCTTCTTCCTCATTCTTCCCTTTCAAGGAGTAGTAAATCTTAATCTTTGGTTCTGTGCCACTGGGACGGACGGCCATCCAGCCACCGGTTTTGAGTTGGTATTTCAATACATTTTCTTTCGGCAAGTCGCCTACGCCGGTTTCAAAGTCGATCACTTCAGAAATATCCGGAATGATAGTGGTCACATCGATGTCACGAAGATGAGCCATGATGGCTTTGATTTTTGCAAGTCCTTCCAAGCCCTTCAGTGTATACGATGTGGTCTTATCATAGTAGTAACCAAAGGTGTCATACAAATCATTCAATACATCCACCAAGGTTTTCCCCTGTTTTTTGAAATAGGCGGCCATCTCCGCAATCAGCAGTGCCGATACGACCGCATCTTTATCCTGTGCATGGGTGCCCACCAGGTAGCCATAGCTTTCTTCATAACCAATCACAAAATCATGGTGATCATCGTGTTCCCACTGGGAAATTTTTTCGCCAATGTATTTGAATCCTGTCAAAGTTTCTACCACTTGCACGCCGAAATGACGTCCGATTTCTGCACCCAATTCACCGGTGACTACGGTCTTTACCATAGTGGATGCCGGGGTCAATGTCTCTTTTCTGGTGGTCAGTACGAAATAGGTCAAAAGAGCGCCCATCTGGTTTCCAGAAATGAGGACAAAGTCATTTCCTTGTCTCACAGCGGCCCCGATACGGTCACTGTCTGGATCGGTACCAAATACGATATCCGCCCCCACCTGTTTAGCCAGCTCAATGCCCATGGTCAGTGCTTCTTCATTTTCCGGATTGGGGGAAGTAACAGTTGGGAAATTGCCATCAGGCTGTTCCTGTTCTTTCACCACATGTACATCGGTGAATCCCGCTTTCCTCAGAATTTTCTGCACCGGTTTACATCCACTGCCATGGATTGGCGTATACACGATGGACAATTCCGGTGGATTCCCCTTGTAAAACGATTGGTTGAAAATGGTATCCACAAAGAGGTCCACCACATCCTGGTCCAGCATGGTCAGAAGAGTTTCATTTCCCTTCGTATCAATAGCAGCCAAATCAGTGATGGCTTCTACATAAGAAGTCAGCACGTCCGCATCCTTAGGTACCAGCTGGGCCCCATTGGGTCCATACACTTTATAGCCGTTATATTCCGGTGGATTATGGCTGGCAGTCACCACCACGCCACCAAGAGCATGGAAATGTTTCACCGCAAAAGAAAGCACCGGAATCGGTTCCAATTCCTTAAACAGCTTCACCGGGATACCCGCACTAGTCAACACATTGGCTGCCACACGAGCAAACTCCTGTGAATGATTGCGAGAATCATAAGCAATGACCACGCCCTGTGAAATATGATTTCCTGCTGTGGCTTTCAAATAATCGGCCAATCCCTTAGACGCCTTGGCCACAGTGTAACGATTCATCCGATTGCTGCCCGCCCCCATGATGCCACGAAGCCCAGCAGTACCAAATTCTAAATCCTGATAAAAACGATCTTCCAATTCCTTCTCATCAGAAATGGCTTCCAATTCCCTCTTCGTGTCCTCATCAGCCCAAGACATCCAATCATTGAAACGGTCTTTATAGTTCATTGTTCTGCTCCTTTGCGTTTGATAATATTGGTTTTATTATAGCATAAATTTATAGGTTATTGTTCTGCTACTTCCGATATCAAACATGTTGCATATACCGGTTTAGTCAAGGTTATAAAGGGTTATAAAAGGTTATGATAGGTTATAAAAGGATACGCAGAAGCGAAATCACATAACCCATTATAACCTTTTTAACCCCGTCTCTATAGCATATCTTCACTTTGTTAGAACGGCCGATGCAGTAGAATAATAACCTTATGTACTTCACGGCGCTTCCCAATAATGCTGTTAAGTCAAGAAAATGGTATAAAAGACTAGCGTCATTTCGACCGACGGGATTCGTGCTAAATGCACAAAAAATTCAAGTGACTATGTTAGACAAAAGTATAGAAATTTTAAACCTCTAGCGGAATTTTCACCAGTGACGTTAGCGTAATCATCGATGTATCTCCCCCTTTGGGGGAGAATCAAAGAGGGGGCAGCTCTAGCGAGCTGCATTCTTTGTTGAACAAGCCGCAACGGGCTGTTTCATTAAGCCCTTCCCGCTAGTGCTGCGAGATTTCTCCACTCTCCGACACATCCTGTTTCATGACTCCAATGTCACATAACACAAATACGACCGGTCGAAATGACGTCTATAGTCAAAGTCACAAATACAATCAAAAGGGGTATTGGGGCGCTTCTTAAGTTGTGCACCCCTTCCACCACTTCTCACTTCTCACTTCTCACTTCTCACTGCTTTTTCCTAGCTACCAGTCACCAATATATGCTATGATTACAGGAAATACTATCGAAAAGAGGCACATCATGAATTCTAACCCAAAAACAATTATGAATGAAAAGCCGAAGAAAAAGAAATTACTTCACATCGAATTTCTCCGCTTTCTCTGTATCTGGCTGGTGATGTTTACCCACACCGCCACCCAGGGTTTTTCCATTTTCATCGCCAGGCCGGAATCTTTATTTTATCCTTTCTACCTAGCAGTTCCCTTCTGGGTAAAAACGGCGGTTCCCATTTTCTTTATGATTTCCGGGGCTTTGCTTTTAGGAAGAGAAGAACCGATCTCTGTGATTTTCAAAAAAAGAATCTGGCGCTTCTTACAAGTCATTTTCGTTTTCTCTCTTATCAACTACCTATGGTTTTACCACAACCTACCCCTTACTATTTCTGGACACATAGCGAAGTTCTTCACCATGCTATACTCGTCCAACATGGCCACCGCTTATTATTTTCTTTACATATATATAGGGTTCCTTTTAATGCTCCCTATTTGGAGAAAACTGGTCAAAGGTATGACAGAAAATTTATACCTGTACCTCATTGGGTTGAACCTTTTCTTCGTGGGATGCGTACCAGTGATTTCATTCCTGATTTTCAAAGGCACCGCAGAAATCAACTATTTCGTAAACCCCATTCTTGCCATTAGCGAACCATCTTTTTACTTCATCATGGGCTACTGGATTGAACATGTACTCCCAGATAGCTGGCTGACGAAGCGAAATCTCATCAAACTGGGCATCGCTGCAGCCGTTGGCACTCTCATCGGTGCTTCCATCACCCACTACCACGGCGTAGTAGCCGGCGGCATGACCGAAGCCATTTCTGAACGATTCTACGACTCCTTCCTATTCTTAAATACCGCCTTCGTTTTCTGTCTTTCCCGCTGGTGGTTCTCCCACCATCAGGTATCAGACACCTGGTCGAAATGGTTGGTGTTCCTGGGCAGTATTTCCTTCGGTGTCATGCTCTTTGAAGAAATTACCAGAAACTTGACCCACATCATTCTCTCTCGCGTTCTTTTGGTCTATCTCTACCGCTTCCCCTTCTTTGATGCCATCATCTGGATCTGCCTGGCCTATGCCCTGGGGGTTCTCATCACATGGCTGATTAAAAAGATTCCATACTTTAGAAAGTTGATTTAAATAACTGGTGACTCGTGACTAGGGATTAGGGATTAGGGCATCAAAAGTATTATTCCATTTTTCCAACAAAAACAGTATGCATGAAATAATATCATACATACTGTTTTTGTTTTCCATGTAAGTTATGGTGGCCTAGTAAACCAATTCCTAATCCCTGGCTACTTGTCCCTAATCCCTATTTTATAATAAAAAACGGTATGCATACTAAGTGTAATCATCACTTAGTATGCATACCGTTTTTATTTCCAGTCACCATTCACTAGCTACCAGTCACTTAGAATTACTTATCCACTGTTACCACTTTCTTCGGTTTCTTAAACCCGTGAATGTGTTCAATCACCACGAAGAGCATTGGTACAATGAAAATCTGGAAAGCTGTCGCAGAGAGCACACCGAATACGACGGCGATACCCATTTCGGAACGGGAGTTGGAGCCCGCACCGGTGGACAGTGCCAGTGGGATGTTACCTACAATGAAGGCCAGAGAGGTCATCAAAATAGGACGGAGACGAATTTCCGAAGCTTCTACAGCCGCTTTCAGTGCATCCATACCGCTATCGACACGAACCTTCGCATATTCGACAATCAAAATGGCGTTCTTTGCTGCCAGACCGATGATGGTCAAGAGACCGATCTGGAAGTAAATGTCATTGTATACGTTGAATACCATAGCACCCAGGCAGGCACCGAAGAACCCTGTTGGGATACCAAAGATAACGGTGAATGGAATCTTCCAGCTTTCATACAGAGCAGCCAGAGACAGGAATACGAAGAGCATGCCCAAAGACAATGCATAAATGGTCTTCCCACTTGCTTCACGTTCCTGTGCAGAAGATTCAGCAAAGGCATAGCCGTAACCATTTGGCAGAACCTGTTTTGCCACTTCTTCCAATGCATCCAGTGCCTGACCGGAGGAGTAACCAGCAGCCTGCTGACCACCGATCTTAACAGCCGGGAAGTTGTTGTAACGGGTAATAACGGAAATAGAGTTGGATTTAGTTGGTGTAATAAAGGTAGAAATCGGCACCATATTTCCTTTGTTGTCTTTCACAGCCAGGAACTTATTGTCTGTCGGGCTCATGCGATACTGGGTATCGGCCTGGGCTACTACCTTGAAGTTACGACCATAAATGGTAAAGTCATTGATCTGGACAGAGCCATAGTAAGCCTGGAGGGCAGTGAAGATATCCCCTACCTGTACCCCATTCTTCTGGGCTTTTTCACGATCGATATCGAAATTATAAGAAGGTGTATCCATACGGAAGGTGGTGTATGCCATCTGGATTTCTGGACGCTGGTTCGCAGCTCCCAGGAATTCGCCGATGACACGCTGGAATTCTTCATTGGAAGCGCCATTCTTATTCTGGATGTACAGAGAGAAACCACCTGATGTACCAAGGCCTGGAATTGGCGGTGGGTTCAGAGCCATAAGAGATACATTCGGATGGGTGGCATTATAAGCAAAAGCTTTTGCCATGACTGCCTCCAGCTGTTCCGATGGAGCGGTACGATCATCCCATGGTTTCAGTTTGATAAAGGAAAGACCTGCATTTGGTTTCTGACCATCGGAAAGAATATCGAAACCAGTTACGCCCTGAGACTGTTCTACCGCCGGGTCAGCATCCATCATTTCCAGGAAGTCACTGATGACCGCATTGGTACGGACATTGACAGAGCCTTCTGGCAAAGAGAATGCATTGATGAAATAGCCGTTATCTTCCTGCGGCAGGAAGGCTGTCGGCAGACGGAAGAACATGAAGAATGCCGCAATGGACAAAACAATCAATGTACCAATTGGCACCCACAGGGCTTTCCCCAATTTTCTCAGGATTTGTCCATACACTTCTACCATATGGTCGAAGCCATCATTGAACTTGCCCCAGAAGCGGTCCACAACGCCTTTCTTTACATCTTTCTTTGGTTCCTTCAACATGCCTGCGCAAAGGGCCGGTGTCAAAGACAATGCAACGAAAGCGGAAATCAGGACGGATACCGCAATGGTCAATGCGAACTGTTTGTACAGAATGCCCATGATGCCGCCCAAGAAGGCAACTGGTACGAATACGGCTGCCAGGACCACAGCGACACCGATAACCGGGCTCTGTACTTTTTCCATTGCAGCCACAGTAGCTTCTTTCGGGTGCAAGTTGTTGTACCGCATTTCGTATTCTACGGCTTCGATAACGACGATAGCATCATCGACAACCAGCCCGATAGCCAGAACCATAGCGAACAGAGTCAGTGTATTGATGGTAAATCCAAGAATTGCAAAAGATGCAAATGTACCAAACAGCGAAACTGGTACGGCAATCATTGGGATGACCGTGGATCTCCAGTTCTGCAGGAAGATGTACACAATAATAGCAACAATCAGGAGAGCTTCAAAGAAAGTATGAAGTACTTCTTTGATGGATGCATAAATGAAATCGGTGTTATCCGCGCAGATGACATAAGTCATATCATCAGGGAAGGATTTTTTATCTTCTTCCAATTTCTGCTTGATGGCACCAATGGTTTCTACCGCATTGGCATCGTCGGTCAGAGAGAATGCCAACACCGCAGATTCATGGCCTGCCGAACGGGACAGGAAGTCATAGCTCTTAGCTCCAAGTTCGATACGAGCCACATCCTTCAGACGAAGGAGAGAACCATCATTGTTGGTGCGAAGTACGATATCGCCAAATTCCTGTTCTGTCACCAGACGGCCTTTGGCAGTGACAACGTACTGGAAGGATGCATTTTTATCTACCGGTGCACTGGAAATATTACCAGCTGCTACCTGCTGGTTCTGAGAAGAAACAGCTGCAATGACTTCAGAAGCAGTGATCTGGTTCTGAGACATTTTCGTCGGGTCCATCCAGATACGCATAGCAAAGTCAGAACCGAATTCCTGCACGTTACCGACACCCTTAATGGATTTCAGTTCATCCAGGTAGTTCATGCTGAAATAGTTCTTCAGGAATACATCATCATAGGTACCGTTTGGAGAAACGAGACCAATAACCAGTGCCATATCACCGGAAGATTTCTTGGTGGTGACACCGATGGAACGAACCGTATCTGGAAGCGCTGCATCAGAAGCGGTGACACCGTTCTGTACACGGATGGCTGCCATATCGGAATCGGTACCGGTTAAGAACTGTACACTCAAAGAGTAGGTACCATTGGAGTTACTGGTAGAAGACATATTGTCGAAGCCTTCTACCCCGACAACGTTCTTTTCTATGACTTCCGCCACGGTTTGCGCTACGACTTCCGAATCAGCCCCTGGGTATGTCGCATGAACGGATACCTGCGGTGGCGTGATCTTCGGATAGCGGTCGATAGGCAATGTGAAAATACAAAGCGCCCCGGCAATCGAAATGACCAATGCCACAACGATTGCGAAAATAGGACGGTTAATAAAGAATTTTGCCATAGCCCCTCCTATTATTTATTGGAATCACCAGTGCCGTGCTGAACAGAAGCAGCCTTTACGGCTTCCTGTTCCAGGCTCTCGCGATTGGTTTCGGATGGGTCCACTGCCTGTCCGACCTGAACTTTATTCTGGCCTTCTACGATGATCACATCGTTCACATCAATGCCGCTTTCGATGATGCTGTAAATGCCATAAGTAGCGCCCACTTTGACAGCCTTCTGCTGTACCTTGCCGTCTACCACCACATCGAGCATATCCTTATTCAAAAGCTGAACCAATGCTTTTGTCGGTACCAGGATAGAACCTTTAGCAATTTCAGAATCGGAAACGATGGTTCCATACATGCCAGGTACCAAAAGGTTATCTGGGTTAGCAAAAGAAGCTTTCATTGTCAGCTGACCACCAGTGAGGCCTGGATTGATCTGTACAATCTGACCGGTTTCACCATAAATAGAACCATCAGACAGACGGAGCTTCAACGCATTGCCCAATGTATTGGTTCCATTCTTATCCTTGGTCAGCTGCAGGTATTCATTTTCAGACATATCAAACTGTACATACAGCGGATCAGAAGAAGAAATAGTAACCAATGGAGTCTGCCCTGCAGTAGCAAAGGTACCGATGTTTACATCATCCATGGAAAGGGTTCCTGTAAATGGTGCGGTTACAATGGTATCTCCCAAATTATCAGAAGCAATGTTTGCCTGAGACTGTGCGGCATCGAGAACAGCGGCATATGCTTCGGTGGCAGCTTTCTGGCTGTCGTAAGCCTGACGGGAAATCGCGCCAGTAGCAATCAGCTGTTCATACCGTGCCAAATCTCTCTTGGCATTTTCATAATTGGCAGAAGCCTGTGCTACCTGGGCCTGTGCGGCTGCCAAGTTGGATGCATAATTTCTAGTATCCAAACGGAACAATGGCTGCCCTTCTACTACCCTTTCCCCACCTTTGACAAATTTTTCTGTCACAGTACCGGACACTTTGGAACGAACCGGTACTTCCTGCAGTGCCATGATGGAACCGGTATACTCTCTAGAAATAGGAGTATCCGATGTGAACGGCTTAAATGTGGTTACCTTCACTGCCTGCTGCTGTCTCTGCTGAGACTGGGAAGATCCGCAGCCTCCTGTCAGCATACCAGCAGAAAGCAAAAAGCTTGCCGCCATAGCTGCTGCTAACAACTTTTTATACTTCATACTCTGCCCCCTTGTACAATGCTATTATATTTTTATGCATTGTAAAAAATCGCTATTATCAGAATCTATCCTATAATAACAAATTATTGACTGTAAGTCAAAGTTTTATTATGAAACTTTTTTATTACATTGTTATAAAATGAAGTTAGGAGTGAGGAATTAGGAGTGAGGAGTGAAGGCCGGCGAGCACATCGAATTACTCTTATATGGATCATTTCATATATGTCAGTGCCCGTTTCTATAAAGCTCGCCGATTTCATATCAGTGCATAGTACAAATGTATTAAATAACCACTTTATATAAAAAAGGGGTATGGGGCGCTTTATAAGTTGTGCGCCCCTTCCCCCATTCCTCACTCCTAACTCCTCATTCCTAACTAAAAAAGAGCCCTATGAAACCTAGTGACTCTTTTTTATTCTAACTTAGAGGATTTTTTCCACCGGTACCTTCACCACCGCTTTTCGGAGCTGCTGGGTTCCGCTTTCTCCCTGGCACAGGGGGCGGTGCAGGTCTTCTGGGAAGAAAATGGCAAACCGACCGGTGGTGAAATACACCTTTGATTCCCCCTGTTTCCCTGATTCATAGAAATACAAATCTCTTTCCGGATAGCTTTCCAGGCATGGCCCTGCTTCAAAAATGGTCTCCACGCCGAGCCACTCTTCTTTTCCTTCCACTTCAAACTGGATATCAATCATCTTCTTGTGCCCTTCCAGCTTCCGATCTTCCGCGGGTTCTGTTTTCGGAGATTCTACTCCCATATCACAACCACAAATCTTATATTTTCCATCAGGCACAGATTGGAAATCAAAGGCCTTCACTTCTTCCAAACACTGATAAATGAAATCCGGCAACTGTTTCTTGTAAGCCTCTAAATGTGCAATGTCTCCTGTAATCATGATTGTCTCCTTTATTTTTTTATAATACTTTTCCTGCGTAATGCTAATCATTTATTTCGTAGCAAAGGTTCTAAGGGTTCTCAGGGTTCTCAAGGTTCTCAGGTTGCTCAAATGAGATGATAACGCCAGTGTTCATCTACTCATATAAGAACCCTAAGAACCTTCAGAACCTTCAGAACCTTTCTACCTTCCTACGGAAAAGGGTAGCCGCTAATTCTACCTTCTTTATATACATCTATTGTACTTGCTTTATAATCAAATAGCTATAGCTAAAACTCCTTATATTATAGATTTGCATTAGTAGCTTTGATTTCGCTAGAGGTTATAAGTTGCTCAGGTTTCTCAAATCGCTAAGGTCTCTCACGTTTTTCGAATGAGCTAATAACGCTAGCATCTATCGGCACGTTCGGAGAACCTGAGCAGCCTTAGACACTTGAGCAACCTGTCACCATCAGCGGAATCACACCCACCGACGCAAATACTTAACTTAATGACATTGCCTAATCCCGGTCACGAGTCACCGGATACCAAGTTCCAATTTCCTAGTATCTTCCCATAATTATATGCTATAATACTACTAATCCATTTTTTACAGAAAGAAGGTATACTATGCAAAGACTTGTATCCTATAACTATAAGGGCCAGCGCCAGTGGGGTGTCCTCACTGCCGACGGCACTTCCATTTATCCTGCACTGGACCTGGAAGAAACCTATTTCATTCCCCTGGGCGAAACCATGGAAGAATTCATCGAAAGCGGTGAAGAAGGACTTCTGAACTTGGCTCGTGCTTTGGAAATGAATGAAAAAGACAAAGCCATCGAACCAGTGGCCCTGAAAGATGTTCGTCTGGGAGCTCCATTCTACCCGCGCCGCAATGTACTGTGCGTAGGCAAGAATTACCAGGCCCATGTCAAAGAATTTGACCAGAATGCCAATGCGAAGAATCCGGTCCATCCGATTTTCTTCACCAAGGCTACCACATCTGTCATCGGTCCGGAAGAAGAAATCGATAGCCATCCAGCAACTACCAAAGAAGTGGACTATGAAGGTGAACTGGGTGTCATCATCGGCAAGCGTTGCTGCAACGTAGCCGAAGAAGATGCTATGAAATATGTGTATGGCTACACCATCATCAATGACGTCACCGCCAGAGATTTACAGAAAACCCATCTGCAGTGGTTCCGCGGCAAGAGCTTAGACACCTTCTGTCCCATGGGGCCTACCGTTATGGTCGGTGACTGGCCCATGCCATTCACCATTTATACCAAAGTCAATGGACATCTCCGTCAGGAAGGTTCCACCACAGACTTGATTTTCTCCATTCCGAAACTGATTGCCACCCTCTCTGACGGCATGACCCTTCTCCCCGGCGACGTCATCGCCACCGGCACCCCTCAGGGCGTAGGCATGGGATTCAACCCACCGAAATTCCTGAAAAAAGGCGATGTGGTAGAAATCACCATTGATCCGATTGGGACATTGAAGAATAGTGTCAAATAACGATATGCTGTTTAGCTAAACGAAATATGGGATGATCCCTTTTGAGGCAAAGTTTCTCAGGTTGCTCAAGATTCTTAGGTTTCTCAGGTTCCCCGAATGAAATAATAACGCCAGCGTCTATTGGCACACTCGAGAAACGTGAGAGACCTTAGCAACTTGAGAAACCTGAGTAACCTATAACCTCTAACAAAGTCATCTCTACTAGCCCTAATCCTTAACTTAATAGCATTGATGCCCTTTGGGCAAGGTTATATTTCCTTGCCACCTATGGTCTAACAAAGAATAACAACGAAATCTAAAAAGGTTATAAAAGGTTATGAGTAATCCGAAAATCTCATAACCTTTCATAACCTTTTTCTTTTTTATCAGTTCTTTGTTAGATACACAAAATCAACAAAAATAACCCTGCCCGAAGGGCATACCCTTTCCTATATCCCTGTCAACTTTTTGTTAGACAGTAGGAATCACCGTTCTCCCTTCCTCACATGTCCGAAGTACACTTTCGCTCCCAGGGAAAGTTGAATCAGTCCTGCCACAAGGTACACTTCCCAGTATCCGGTCATCATAGACACCGCAGCGGAAGCCATAGGGCCGCACATGTTGCCAAATTGCTTGGCCGTATTGGACAAGCCAAAGACGCGTCCGCGGAAGGAGTCCGGAGTGTATTTCACCAACGCCGCATTGAGAGACGGATTGACACCGATGACGAAACAGCCCACCAGGAACTGGCAGATACCAAAGCCAATAATCGAGTCAGGGATAGACTGTGAAATAGTAATGATACCAGCGGCTAGAAGAGTAATAGAGATAGCCACATAGTATCCTTTTTTCTGACCAAACTTGCCCCACAGGGTGGTCGTCAGTGCGCCAGCCAATCCTCCACTGCTCATGATGAAGCCCGCAATGAGTTCCACATTGCCTTCCCCATGAAGAAGTTCGCTCACGTAAAGGGCGGTCACCGGCTGAATCATCAAAATCGTAGTCTGTAAGAAGAAAATAATCAACAATATTTCCCGCAAGTGATGGTTTCCATAGGCGTAGGATAAGTCGTCCCTGATCGAGGTTTTCTTACTTTCCTTTTCAGGCTGCACCACTTTCTTGTCATGAATGAGAAAAATCACCAAGAGGGCCACCAACCATAGGAAGACCGCAGAAATATAAAAGGTGTTTTCCATTCCAATTAAGTGGGCCAAAACGCCACCTACCAAAGGACCCGCAATGCCGCCCACCACCAGTGCCGTCTGGGCCATTCCCAAAGTAGCCCCCATTTTTTCTGGCCGAGCACTATCGGAAATAATCGCCATGGCAGCGGCCACAAATCCATTGGCAAATCCCTGAAACGCCCTAGCCCCCATCAATTCGTATTCATTGGAAGAGAGGCCACAGAACAAATAGGAAAAGCCAAGCAAAATAGCTGCACGAATGGCCATTTTCTTCTTCCCGCTGGTATCGGCCATCTTTCCCCAAATGGGTCCCATAATACCCGCAATGAGAAAACAAATAGAAAAGACGATACCTGTCCATAAGGAAATCTCACTTTCAGGCACGCCTAGATGCAGCAGATATAATGGTAAAAAAGGAATGACCATGGTATACCCAATGGCCACCAGAAACATACTCCCAATAAGGACAATGATATTTCTTTGATTCAAACTATCACCTCTTTTTTATGATCTCCCTCTGTCCATATCAATGCGTAATGCGTGGTGCGTAATGTTGGAAGGGGCGCACAAAATTAGAAGCGCCCCAATCCCCTTTTTTTATTTTATTCAATAAACTCATAGTATAATCTGCGGTGCTTTATAAGTTGTGCGCCGCCACCATCACTACGCACTTCGCATTACGCACTACGCATTCAAACCACGTTTCGTTTCCATCCATCGTAAAGCGTCATCCATCATATTGGTGGTTACGAAATGGCCCAACAACGGATAGGTGAAGCGAGTCCCATGGCCGCCGGATTTCTGAAGCGTATCATAGAAATGGGCCTGTGCTCTAGGATCTACGGAAATATCACTTTCTCCATTGGTCATAAAAATCGGAATATTTTTCATAGACTCCACATGGGCCAATGGATTTTTTTCTTCTAACACAGAATAGAGAGACCAAGTGGGACTAACAGCTATGCCGAAGCGAGCTTGCATGAACAAATGGGTCAGAAGCCAATCGCCGCTGCCATTGAAAGAAACGATGCCTTTCATGGTCTTTGGATAAACACTACCAATGCCCAGTACGGTCATCCCGCCCATGGAATGTCCCATAATATAGGGCTTTTCATAGCCTTTTTCTTTCACAAAAGAGAGAATCTTCGGATACTCTTCCATATTTTGCAATATGGTTTTCCAGAAGATGTCATAATCTTCTGCCTGATAGTAATCGGAAAGAGCATCCCGCTCACCGTGATGCATTGCATCGGGGATAAACACCGTATATCCATGAATCGCCAAGATGGCTGCCTTGGTGAGCTGAAATTGGGCCTGGCTGCTCCAACCATGGTAGAGAATGACCGCTTTCCCCTCTTCGCGGATGGGATGAACGATGTAAACCGGTATCCCGTCTACATATACTTTTTCTGTATGAAGTTGCATCATTTTCCCCTCAATTCTGGATGGAAACGATCTGTCCATTTCCAACGATTATGAAGCCAGAACCATTCTTCTGGATATTTCCGAATCCATGCTTCCAACCGTTTGTTAATTTTATCGGTGATATTCTGAATGGCTTCTTTCTTGTTCAATCCTTCATCGGCGATAATCGGATCTCCGATAATGATTTCATACCGGAAAGGCGCTGTCTCATGAATGAGTGCGGTCATGACTGGCAATTTGCAAAGCAAAGAAAAGTGAGCCGGCCCGGTCGGTGTGAGTGTTTTATTTCCAAGGAAATCGGAAATAATCCCCGCTTCCCCTGGGTCCTGGTCACAAAGAAGGCCTACGAAATAGCCCTGCTTCAATCGGCGAAGCATATCCCGGACACCGGTTTTATATTCCACCGTTTGTCCTGGCATAGAACGGTATTCACAAAGGAAACGGTCAAATTCTTGATTGGCCTGTTTCATAGCCACCGACAGCAACGGATATCCATAGAGTGCCAATGCGGCGCCTTCCACTTCCCAGTTGCCACAATGGGTAGCTGCCAAAATGCAACCTTTTCCTTCTGCCAGAATGGCATCCAGTTTTTCCTTTCCCTGAATGGTCACGTACTGATGAATGTTGTCCTTATTCAGCAAAGGGAAACGAAACATGGAGACCCCCAAAGGCCCAAACCGAACCGCCGACGCTTTGGCAATCCGTTCTGCTTCTTTGGTATCCGTCGTAATACCAGCACGAAGAATATTTTTCACAGCCAATGTTTTTCTACGTTTCGGTACCACCAACCAGAAAAAGCTTCCCAACGCTTTTCCTGCCCGGATGGCCCCCTGTTCAGAAAGGCCGCAGCAAAATGCGCCTAAGCCTTTTAATAATCTATAGGTTCCTTTCATAATAACCGCCTTTGATCACATAGTAAATATACATCATAATACACTAATCATTCTCACCTGCACAGCTAGGTTGCTCAGGTTTCTCAAGTTGCTCAGGTCTCTCAAGTTGCTCAGGTCTCTCAAGTTTCCCGAATGTGCCAATAAACGTTAGCACTATCATCTCATTCGGATAACATGAAAAACTTTGACACAAAAGAAATTATCGCATATTTCCCTGCACAGTCAGAAGTTAAAAAGAGTGGTGCGGTACGAAAAAATAAAAGCGCCACAATTTTATATAAACCGTTTCTACATATTGTATCATAAAAATTGAGAATATAGGGAAAGAGATGAACATAAAATACAAAAGGTGCTAACGAAAAGAGATTTCATTAGCACCTTTTGTATATATTTTCCCAACAACCAACAACAAACAAGGATCATCCGAGACAATGAGAAATCGTCTTCATGACCTCTTCCATAACAATCGGTTTCGTCAGGTGGGCATTCATGCCTGCTTCCAGGGCTCTTTGTCGATCTTCTGCGAAGGCATTAGCGGTCATGGCAATAATAGGAATCGTTTGGGCATCTTTCCGGGAGAGACTTCTGATTTCTTTTGTTGCGGCATAGCCGCCCATGATAGGCATCATCACATCCATAAGAATCACGTCATAGGTGCCGGCTGGATGATTTTTGAATAGTTCCACCACTTTTTGTCCATTTTCGGCCCGTGTCACTTGAAGGCCTTCTTCTTCCAAAAGGGCGGTAGCCAATTCGGCGTTCAAGTCGTTATCTTCTGCCATGAGAACTTTCACGCCTTTCAAATCTTTCCGCCCAGTGGTCACCACCGATTTTTCTTCTGGCAAGGCATCGATGGTCTCCATAGGAATATCCACGGTAAATGTAGTACCTACGCCTTTTTTACTCTTCACGGAAATCTTGCCACCTAGCAGGTCCACATACCGTTTGGTAATGGCCATGCCCAGACCGGTGCCTTTGTAGTTGGTTCGTGCCCCCGATTCTTCTTGGGAAAATTCATCAAATATCTTCTTCTGAAATTCTTCGGTCATCCCGACCCCGGTATCGGCAATTTCATAATGTACCATCACCTGGTCTTTATCTTTTTTCATCCGGTAATCCACCGTAAAGGTGATTTTTCCACCATCATTGGTAAATTTCACCGCATTGCTGATAATGTTGTTCAATATTTCCCGTATGCGAACCGTATCGGTCAATACATACAAGTGCTTTACAGAAGGGATATGCACTTCCAATTTCAAGTTTCGATTGGTAAAGAACCCATGGGCCATAGAAAGCACCGTATCCACCACATCCACCATATCCGCTGGTGCAGGATCATATTTCACTTTCCCACTTTCGATGCGACTGATATCCAGCACGTCATTAATCAAAGATAAGAGGAAATCAGAACTCTGTTTCACTCGACGCAAACATTTCTCTATATCCTGGCTTGGATGCTGTTTCAACGCCATATTGGTAAAGCCAATAATGGAATTCATAGGCGTACGGATATCATGGGACATGCTATTCAAAAAAGTCGTCTTGGCCCGGTTGGCTGCATTGGCATCTTTCGCTTCTTTCAGTGCCTGGGACAACTTCCGCCGGTTCACCAGCAAATGGTACATCATGAGACAAAGTACGAGAATCACCGCCCCCGCGATGGATATGAAAATCCATGCATAGTGCTCCACCACCTCTTTGAAAGTCATCGGCGTGGTACCTGAATGTTGTGCCATAACCATGCCATTTAGCATGCCCGACGATTGGGTGATGGCTTTATTTACAATGGAAACCACACGGCGATTATCTTTGACCCCCACCAAAACCACGTCAACACTTTTGGATATTTCTGCCATAGAAAGATATTTCATCTCCGGGCTGGCATTGAGCAAATTGATTTGAGAAGAAGTAACCAGGGTACTTCCCGCTTTCCCATCTGCTACCGCTCTGAGACAATCCTCTGTGGTCTTACATTCCACAATCTGTGCATGGGGAAATAGGACACTGACCGCATTGACATCAAAAATAGAAGAACGAGTGGCAGCAATCTTCTTCAATCCCTCTTTGTAATCACGACCTCCATAAATAACCACCGGTGTGGTTTCTATCATAGGATCTGATAGCACCAATTCCTGTATTTCTGCCAAATAGAAATCACTGAAATTCGGTCCTGCCATATCGATGGTATGATCACGAAGCGCTTCCGTAGACTGCTTCCGCGTATCAAAAGGTACCGCTTCCACATGAACTCCATAATGTTTCTCCAAGGTTTCTACTACGGTTGCCATGACGCCCACCAGCTGTCCATCTTGCTCTCCACAGAAGGGCAAGTCATTTCTCAAATACCCAATCCGAATGGTATTGTTATGGGCTGCCAGCCAGTCTTTTTCTTCCTTATTGAAAACCTGCCCGCCAATGGATTTCGTGTAATACCGAGATTGCAACCTGCTATTATAAGCCGCTTCTGTATTTTGGATTTCAAAGAGGGCCCCATTGAGCTGCTGCAAAATATCAGGCCGCTTTTGAGAGACCACAAAGAAATAATTGCTGTAGCCGATATTGACCAATGCACTTAAATCATAAGACGTATCCATGTCGGCAGCAACGATGGCATCTACTTTATTATTTTTCAAAGAAGCAAGAAGCGCATCATACCCACTTAGGGGTACCACTTCGGCCTCCACATGATTTTCTTGCAGTCAATCATTTAGCAACGCTTCTTGATAGGTTCCCTGGGTCACACCAATCCGACAACCATTCAAATTCGGTTCATGACCATGTAACAAATCACTATGGGCCTTATCGGTATAAATCCAATACGTATCTCGTCCCTGAGGATAGGAAGAGAAACTCATGTGCTCTGCCCGCTCTGGCGTATAGGATACATTTCCAAACAGATCAATTTCTCCATCACTCAGCATTTGGAGACAATCCTTAAAAGAGGCGTGTACATATTCATATTTCCAACCGGTCAGATAGGAAATCTTTTGTAAATACTCGTACCCAGCACCATGCTTGTACTCTCCTTCCCCACCTTCTTCGTAATTGGCTACATTCACATAACCGACGCGAACCACTTGAGAAGAAGATTCTGCCCGAATCATGCCCAAAGAGAAAAACAACGACAATAAAAAAATCACAATCCATCCCAAAGATATCTTTTTATTGTCTCTCAGCCATGAAAGAATATAATGTATATCCATGATGCCTCCTGTATGGTGCAATGTATTTCACTGAAACATTGGACGATTTGTGCTAATGCAAAGTTTCTCAGGTTGCTCAGGGTTCTCAAGTTTCTCAGGTTCCTCGAACGAGACGATAATGATAGGTTCTTATTTCACATTCAAGTCCTAAGCTCCCTTAGAGCCATCAGAACCTTGTAACCTCCAGCGAAATCACAAACTTTTCCACCATTTTTATGTGATACTCATCATAAAACAAGACTCTTAACCTATTTTTATAATCCTAGTATAGCAAGGTAAAAGAGGATTGGCTAGAAGAAAATGGAAATAGGGCCTTCAAAAGGGTATGCCCTTCGGGCAGGTTATTTTTTCTCAATCCCATTTCAGCCACATCACATTTCAACACAAAGAAAAAGGGTTATAAAGGGTTATGAGATATGCGATATTTTCATAACCTTTTATAACCCTTTTAACCTTGTAAATGGCCATATATAACTATGTTCGGAGAAGGGAGTCAGCAGAATAATAACCTTTTCCTATCCCTAGGTCCTAGCCACTAATTCCTTTCCTAGTCGCATGTCGCCTCTTGCATTTCCCCATCCAATGAACTATTATCAGAAGAAATATAAAAGGAGGCCCTACTTATGAGTCAATTAACACTTGCCAAAGCAAAGGAAATTTTGCCAAAATACACCACAGAAGACCATTTATTCACCCACGCCATCGCTGTCAGCGCAGCCATGGGTGCTATGGCAGATATTTTCCATCAGGATAAAGATCACTGGGAAGCCATCGGATATCTCCATGACGTAGATTATGAAAAATATCCAGAAGAACACTGCCATCACGTCCGTGAATTCTTAGCTCCGGAAGGTGTCGATGAAGAAGATATCAAAACCATCATTTCTCACGGCTGGGGCCTCTGCTCCGATGAAGTGGAACCTACCACAGACATCGAAAAAAGTCTCTTCACCGTAGACGAACTGACCGGCGTGGTCATGGCCTATGCCCTCATGCGTCCAGAAGGTATCACCGGCATGGAACTGAAAGGGCTTAAAAAGAAATTCAAAGACAAAAAATTCGCCGCCGGCTGCAACCGGGATGTGATCAAAAAAGGCTTCGACATGCTGGGCATGGAAGCCGGTACGGTCATGCAGGCCTGCATAGATGGGATGACGGCCCATAAAGAGGAGTTGGGATTAAAGTAAAACAGTGCGTAATGCGAAGGACATAATAAAGGGTATTACTCTGCTACATCCTTCAGTCTAACAATTACAGTCAACCGCCTAGTTCAAGGTTAAAAAGGGTTATAAAAGGTTATGAGACTATCGATTATCTCATAACCTTTTATAACCCTTTCACTTTTGATAAATTAGAATTGTTAGATAGATGAAAACATGAAGTATAACCTGCCCGAAGGGCTAACCTTTTACCAAGCAGTATCCCCTATTTGTTTCAATGATGAATATATCAGACAATCATTGCTATTGTTCTGCTTCCATTTTCTTAAACGCTTCCTGCATCTTAATCTGGCGAATGACTTTCTGTCCTTCTTCGCTCTTGAGGTAGGTCAGTGTGGTCTTTGGTACCATGCGGTACACAGTTTCCCAGTCATCTTCGGCCAGGGCCCGGCGAACGGAAGAGGCGGACACGATCTGGTCCCCTTTCTGTTCACGGGGAATCACTTTCAGTTCGATGCCATTTTCAGAGAATACTTCTCTCATGGCATTGTTGTAAGCCAGAGTGGTCTTATCAGTCGGTTCTTCGCCGACGAAGCGAACAGTGATGTTCAGTGCCGGCGCGATGCGGGTAGCAAAGATGGTAGCGTCCAGTTTAGTCTGGGCAGCCAGTTCGTCCGTGCCTTTGATGAAATAGGTCGGGAAGGTGGCATTGGAAATAATGAAATCACCGCCGCTGATGACTTCCACCCCTTTCATATCTTTCACGCCTTGCTTAATCAGCGTGAAACGATTGGAAAATGGGAAAATACTCCGGTCTTCCTGCACCGCAAAAATAATCACTTCATCACAGTTGTTGTGGGCGTATTCCACCAGACTTCTATGGCCTAAGGTGAAAGGATTGCAATTCATCACGATAGCCCCGCGGTTCTTCCCTTCCCCAGAGCCTAAGAATGTACGAATGCGATTGAGATAATCATCCAGTGTATCCGTGCCAGATTCCAGGAGTGCTGCATAGGGTTCTGCCACGGCTACGCACTGGAATCCCATGTGTTCAAATACAGGAACATTTTTCGGTTTGGTAAATATCTGATTGCCCGTAATCCCCCGGCGATTGGATTCCCCCTGCAGGTTACGGATGATACGATGGGTCAAACCTTTTCCCTGGTACTCATGGCTGATAGCAATATCTCTCATGACACGGCCGCCCAAAGAACCGGTACCAATGAGTTTGCCGTCATCATAGAGTCCCATGGTGTAATCAATAATGCCAGTGAAAGTCAGGTCAAATCCTTTCAGGAATTCTACCACTTTCGCTTTTTCTTCAGGATCGGTCAGGAATATTTCACGTTCAGTAATCATTTCTAAGTCCCCCTATTGGAAAATGCAATTGATGTACATGATTTCGCATAAATGGTATACATTTACTTGAAGCTATTATATCATGGGATTTCTTTCTGGTAAAGGCATAAATGAATTGAACTGATTTTTGAATGAGAAAAATAGATGGAATTTTGTTTACTGGTAACAAAAAAGGTTATTATTCTACTGATTCCGCAAGATGTGTTACAGCGAGGTACCGCCACCATAAAGGTTAAAAGGGTTATAAAGGGTTATGGGAATAAATTGAAATTACATAACCTTTTATAACCTTTTTAACCCTGAGGCAGGCGGTGCTTTGCTATAGTATCTTGCGGAATCAGTAGAATAATACCCTTATACATACAATAAAATTCCCTATGCCCCAAAAGGCACAGAGGATTTTATTTCCTTATTCCACAATGGAAATGCCAGTATCTACAATTCTTTCAGAAACTGTTTTTCCATCAGCTATATTCAGTGCAGTCTGCACCGCATCGAAGCTCATTTGGTATTCGTTCTGCTTTACAGTGGCTACGTGGTAGTCAGTGTTGTGCAATGCTTCTTTGGTGATGTCGCTCATATCGAAGCCCATGACTGCGATATCTTTCCGTCCCAATTTCATCAGCGCATGGAGCGTATCTTTAGTGGAAGAGTTGTTGCATGCAATAATCCCTTTCAAGTTCGGCACATTGCTCAAGGAATCATAGACCAGTTTTTCCCCGATTTCATCATCCCCATAGTTGATGAGGTACTTGGAATCAATTTTCCAGTTCGCCGGCGCTACGTTGTACCAGTTGGCAATGGTGCTATCCAGACGTTCCGAAATGGTGCGGCTGGACAAGTTGCTTACGTGCATGGCCACAGTGATCTGGTCATTTTCAGACACGCCATTGGCTTTCAGAAGTTCCACCATTTTCTTAGCCACTTCCGCGCCAGCAGCCAGGTTATTGGTCATGTAGGCTGCATCATAATCTTCGGTATTCAGCATGGTATCTACCAAAACCACCGGTACCTTTTTGTCGCGCAATTCCTTGGCACTTTCTGCCATGCGCATACTGTCAGCCGCAGCCAAAACAACCGCATCCACCGATTTGCCTTCCAAACCTTTCAGTAATTCCTGCTGGGTTTCCCAATTGCTATCTTTCACAACCCCACCGACATATACATTGGCATTGGCTGCTTCGCCGCCTTCTTTGAGCCCGCGAATCACTTCTTTCCAGTACATGTTGTCCATGGCTTTGACAACCGCATACACATTTTTCCGTCCTTCTTTAATCTCTGTCACGGCTTGGAAATCTTTCTTCACCGGTGCTTCTGCCACCTTCTGGGTCACTTCCCCCTGGGGCTTCTGCTGCTCCCCGCATCCTGCCAATCCGAACAGTGCACAAGCACAAAGAACCAACGCTGCCACTTTTTTCTTCATAAAACCATTGCCTCCTATATATGAATGACACCCATGAAAAAGCTGATTTCTATTGGGCGCCCACCCATTGAAATCAGTTTATTAACAAACAATATCTTATATATGTATTGTAAATAACTCATCATTAGAATGCAACTTGAATTTTTCAAGAGTTTGGTTGGCATATAACTAGTAGAATCAAGTTTTGCAAAAAGGGTTCTCAGGGTTCTCAGGGTTCTCAGGGCTCTCAGGGTTCTCAGGGCTCTCAGGGCTCTGGCTCCATTGAAAATCTATCGATTTTCTCGGAGCCAGAACCTTTTACTATCCGATGCATTGCTATGTTTCACTAACCGTGCCATCGCCCCCAGAGAGCCCCTTCCTCAGGAAGGGGCAGGCGAGCTGAGGGGCCTGGGGATAGGACGATGAAGAAGAGTTGTTAGAC
>SAMEA104315425__coassemble_574_pt1 | contig 31838 bp, 27 predicted proteins | sample SAMEA104315425__metabat2_low_PE_033 | metagenome-assembled genome bin SAMEA104315425 (sample SAMEA104315425) | gut metagenome | biome: Monkey gut; feature: monkey-associated habitat; material: faeces | place: China | collected 2013
CTTGATAGCATATATCATGGCAGCTCGTTAGTGCTGCGTTCCTCGCTTTGCTCGAAGTGTTGTTTCACCGTTATGATTTGAATCAGAAAGCCCTTCCCACTAGTGCGTCGAGATTTCTCCACTCTCCTACACATCCAGTTTCATTACTTTTGTACCATCAAGCACAAATACGACCGGTCGAAATGACGCCTCAATGAAAGCGCTAATGTTTATTGGTGTATAAATGGATTTGTTATTTGTTTTAATACCATTTGAGACTAGAGCGTATCAATGTAAAATGCCCTTTCTAAAGTGGGAAGTATGAGTAATAAGAAAAAAGCTATACAAGGTCAAGTAAGAAATCGTTGATTTCCCACAGCCTTGTATAGCCTTTGTTGTTACAATCATGAAACAGGTACTTGCAAGCCAGGAAAATAGCTCCTAATCCCTAGCTACCAATCCCTAATCCCCAATTACTGTTTTTCCAGATGACGCAAGCCTTTATCGGCAATATCTTTACGATACTGCATGCCACGCCAAGCAATTTTCTGTACCCCTTCATAGGCTTTGGCTTTCGCTTCTGCCAGGGTAGGTGCTACGGCAACTACGTTCAGCACGCGGCCACCATTGACCACATATTTCCCGTCTTTCTTGACAGTCCCTGCGTGGAAAATCTGGCAACCTGTTTTCTTAGCTTCTTCAATGCCGGTGATGACTTCACCAGAAGAATGAGAAGCGGGGTAGCCTTCGGAGGCAATGACCACGTCAACGGCGCAGCCTTTTTTCCATTTCACGTCTTCATCGCGGAGACGACCGTAGACGCAATCGAGCATCACTTCTGCCAGGTCTCCATCAAAGAGAGGCAGAACGGCTTCTGTTTCCGGATCGCCGAAGCGGCAGTTAAATTCTACCACTTTCGGTCCTTCTTCGGTAATCATGAGGCCTGCATAGAGGCATCCTTTGAATGGATATCCTTCTTTACGCATAGCGCTCACGATAGGACGAAGAATGCGGACATTCACTTCTTCTGTCATTTCTTTGGTCATTACCGGTGCCGGAGCATAGGCACCCATGCCGCCGGTGTTTGGACCTCTGTCACCGTCAAAAATACGTTTATGGTCCTGAGAAGATACCATAGGCACCACGGTGGTGCCATCGCAGAAGCAGAGAACGCTGGCTTCTTCGCCTTCCATAAATTCTTCGATAACTACAGAACGACCAGCGCCACTGAAGGTATGGCCCTCCAGCATATCTTTCACGGTTTCGATGGCTTCTTCTTCGGTTTGGGCAATGATAACGCCCTTGCCGGCAGCGAGGCCATCGGCTTTGATAACGATCGGATATTTCTGATTGGCTTTCAGATAAGCCACGGCTTTGTCTTCGTCGTCAAAGACTTCATAGGCAGCGGTCGGAATGCCGTATTTCTTCATCAGATTTTTAGCAAATCCTTTGGAACCTTCGATGCGTGCTGCCAGGCGAGAGGGGCCAAAGAAAGCCATACCCTGTTCAGCAAACTGGTCAGCCAAGCCTTCGGTTAGAACCGTTTCTGGTCCGGCTACGGTGAGGTCCACTTGCATCAGACGGGCAAAGTCCAAAATATCTTCTGTCCCTTTCACCGGAATCGGTGTGGCTACATCGCTCATGCCATCGCTTCCCGGAATGGTATAGACTTCAGATACGGATGGACTTTGTGCCAGTCGCCAACAAAGCGCATGCTCTCTGCCGCCGTTTCCAATCACTAATACTCTCATATGTACTCCTTTTTAGTAGACGGTTAACGGTTAACGGTTTACGGTTTACAGTTATCCGTTAACTGTAAACTGTTAACTGTAAACTATAAACTGTTAACTGCCTACTATAATTAACTATGTCTGAAATGTCTATGTCCAGTGAAGACCATGGCGATGCCGTACTTGTTGGCCATGTCGATGGATTCCTGGTCACGGATGGATCCGCCAGGCTGGATGACAGCAGTGATGCCTGCTTTGCCTGCGGCTTCGATGGTATCACCGAAGGGGAAGAACGCATCGGAGCTCATGACGGAGCCTTTGGCTTTTTCGCCAGCTTCTGCAATAGCGATATCGGCAGAACCGACACGATTCATCTGACCAGCACCGACGCCCAAGGTGGTGTCTTTGTTGGTGAGAACAATGGCATTGGATTTGACATGTTTAACAATAACCCAAGCAAATTCCAGTGCTTTCCATTCTTCTTCGGTCGGAGCGCGGTTGGTCACTACTTTGCAATCCGCTCTGGTTTCAGTGCTGTTATCTTGGGTCTGTACCAGAAGGCCGCCGGATACTTTATGTACCTGCAGTTCTTCATGAGTCAGAGCTGGTACTTCGATGAGGCGGATATTTTTCTTGGTGGAAAGAATATCAAAAGCTTCCTGAGAGAATTTCGGAGCCATGATGACTTCAAAGAAAATCGGTTTCATAGCTTCTGCTGTTTCCTTATCACATTCCCGGTTCATAGCTACGATACCACCGAAAGCAGATTTGCTGTCTGCTGCAAAGGCTTTCTGGAACGCATCGAGAGCACTTTCGCCAAGGGCACAGCCACATGGATTGGTGTGTTTGATAATAGCGCAGGCAGGCTGGTCTTTCCATTCAGAAGCCAAGTCCCAAGCGGCTTCCATATCTACGATGTTGTTGTAAGACAGTTCTTTGCCATGAAGCTGTTTGGCATCGGCAATACCGCCTTTGACTTCCGGGTCTTTGTAGAAAGCAGCCTTCTGGTGCGGGTTTTCACCGTAACGCAGATCCTGTACTTTGACATAGGCATGGCTGTACACATCTGGCAATACGTCATGGTCACCGTTAACTTCTTTGGTCAGGTAATCAGCGATGGCACAATCATACAGTCCGGTGTGGAGGAATGCTTTTCTGGACAGTGCCAGACGAAAATCTTCGGTCAGTGTGTCCGTCTTGATTCTTTCCAGGATATCTCCATACTGGGATGGATCGACCACAATGGCTACATACTTGTAGTTCTTTGCAGCGGCACGAACCATAGATGGGCCGCCGATATCGATATTTTCGATAGCTTCTGCACGAGTAACATTCGGTTTCGCAATGGTTTCACGGAACGGATACAGATTCACAGCTACCAGGTCAATGCCGGTGATGCCATGTTCTTTCATAGCTTTCACATGTTCTGGATTGTCACGAATGGCCAGAATGCCACCGTGAATTTTTGGATGCAGTGTCTTTACTCTGCCATCCATCATTTCCGGAAATCCGGTCACTTCAGAAACAGATTTCACCGGAATGCCAGCGTCTGCAATGGCTTTCATAGTGCCGCCAGTAGAAATAATTTCTACGCCCAGTTCATGAAGACCTTTGGCAAATTCAATGACGCCAGTTTTATCAGATACGCTAATAAGTGCTCTTTTGATTGTCATGTTTTCCTCCTTCTTATCTCAATGCTGCTAATGTTTTGCGTTAGTAGGTATAAATTCGCTAGAAATTACAGATTGCTCAAGTTACTCAGGGTTCTCAGGTTGCTCAGGTTTCCCGAATCTGCCAATCAACGCTAGCCTCACTAGCATCATAACATTTCTCCACTTTTTTCTAACATAGTAGAAAAAAAGCGATAAACCATAAAGCACAAATCCCATCGGTCGAAATGACGATGCAAGGTACCGCCAACGGCCTACTGCTAACCGTTTACTACTTCAACCTAGTCTCTTTTCTAACTTCTCACTTCTAACTTCTCACTGCTTTGTATGCATTCCCGATACATGGTGCCCTTCGATGTGAAGTGCATCATTGCAATAGGCTGTGACAGCCCGTACATAGGCTGGATGTTCTTGCTGAAGAATCCGGTCTGCCAAGGTGTCTTCTGTATCGTCATCATAAACTGGTACAGCCACCTGGGTAATGATAGGGCCATCGTCCAAACCAGTGCCTACGAAATGAACCGTACATCCTGCCACTTTCACGCCTGCTTCTACAGCCTGCCGCTGGGCATGGAGTCCACGGAAACTGGGGAGAAGGGCGGGATGGATATTGATGATCTGATTGGGGAATGCGTTTACCAAGTCTTCCCCACAGATTCTCATATAACCAGCCAGGCAAATCAAGTCTGGTGTATAGGATTTCGCTGCTTCCAAAATAGCGGCATTGAAAGCCTCTTTGGAATCAAAGGCTTTCCGTTCCAATACGGTGGTGGGAACGTTCCACCGTTTGGCCCGTTCCAGCACCTGGGCATCGCCATGGTCGCAAATGACGCCTACCACTTCGCCATTGACGGTGCCATTGACAGTCGCTTCATGGATGGCTTCTGCATTGGAACCACGTCCGGATGCAAAAATCAGAATTCTTTTTTTATTCTTCATGGAAAAGACCACCTGTTACGATCACATCCTGGTCACCTTTGGTAATTTCGCCCACTTCGTAAACCGGTTCATTGATGGAAGCCAGAATTTCTTTCGCCTTTTCTGCTTCTTCCCGCTTCATAATGAGCAGCATTCCCAGACCGCAGTTATAGGTACGATACATTTCATGGGCTTCCACGCCGCCCTGTTTCATTAAGAATGGGAATACAGGAAGCATGGGCCACTTATCTGCATCAAGAACCGCTCTGGTGCCTTCTGGCAGCACGCGGGGAATATTGTCATAGAAACCGCCGCCAGTGATATGAACCATGCCATTCACCTTGGTACCCTTCAAAACCGGCAGAACCGGCTTCGGATACAGGCGGGTCGGAGTGAGAAGCACTTCGCCCAGCGGTTTATCAAATCCTTCATAGGTTTCTTTCAAAGACAGTCCATTGTCCTGGATGATACGACGAACCAGGGAATATCCATTGGAATGAACCCCAGTGGACGGCAGGCCCAGGATGACATCGCCTTCAGAAATATCTTCGCCGGTGATGATGTCTTTGCGATCTACGATACCTACGGCAAAACCAGCTACATCATAATCACCTTTGGCATAGAAACCAGCCATTTCTGCAGTTTCCCCGCCCAGGAGAGCACAACCAGATTCGATGCACGCATTGGCTACACCTTTCACGATTTCTGCCATCAATTCCGGTTCCAATTTGCCAGTAGCGATGTAGTCCAGGAAGAACAGCGGACGTGCGCCCTGAACCAGTACATCGTTGACACTCATAGCAACGCAGTCCTGACCAATGGTATCATGGATACCCATTTCAATAGCCAGACGCAGCTTGGTTCCTACCCCATCGGTACCAGAAACCAGAATCGGGTCATCAGACAGTTCATCTTTCAGACGGAACAGACCGCCGAAACCACCCAGATCGCCCATGACGCCACGGGTATAGGTAGCCTGTACGGATTTCTTAATCAGTTCGACTTCTCTTTCACCAGCGTCGATATCTACGCCAGCTTCTGCATAGGTCAGACCCTTTTTCTTACTATTCATAAAATCCTCCAAATTAATGAGCAATTAGTAATGAGCAAGGAGTAATTGTGGATGCAGCGCACAAATTAAGGAGCGCTGCTCTATTCAATATTTTATATTCTTTGCGGCACTTCATAAGTTATGTGCTGCACCAGCATTACTCATTTCTCATTACTCATTTCTAATTGATTTTATTCTTCATCTTCCATAGTGCCCAGGCCGTTATGAGGTACGTGTTCCGGATAGACCCCATCGAAGCAGGCGAAGCACATATCTTCTTTCTTGATACAGGAAATAGATTCTGCCAGTCCTTCCTGGGACAGGTAGTGCAATGCATCGGCGCCAATCATTTTGCAGATTTCTTCTGTAGAATATTTGGCTGCAATGAGCTGCTTTCTTTCTGCTGTATCGATACCGAAGAAGCATGGATACTTAACAGGCGGGGAGCTGATACAAAGTTTAATTTCCTTGGCGCCTGCATTTCTGAGCAAGTTGATAATAATACCACTGGTGGTGCCACGAACGATGGAATCATCCACCAAGACGATTCGCTTGCCTTCTACGTTCATGCGAATCGGGTTCAGTTTCATACGGACAGCCCGTTCACGTTTCTTCTGTCCTGGCTGAATGAAGGTACGGCCCATGTATTTATTTTTGAGCAGCCCTTCTACGAAAGGAATGCCAGAAGCCTGGGCATATCCCAAAGCAGCCACGTTACCAGAATCCGGTACACTCATGACTACATCGCCATCAAACTGTGCTTCTTCCCACAGTTTTTTACCCATGTTCAAACGAGCCTGGTAAATATCCTGGCCGTTCATGATGGAATCAGGGCGTGCGAAATAAATGTATTCGAAAGAACAGATGCCATGTTTATGAGAATCTACAGGACAATACATGGTGGAGCGAACTCCATTGTCATCGATAGAAACGATTTCCCCTGGCAGAATATCTCTAACAAATTCAGCGTCAATAGCATCCAACGCCGGTGTTTCAGAAGCCAATACCCAGCCGGTTTCTGTTTTTCCCAAAACCAGCGGACGGTAGCCGAATGGATCGCGGCAGCCGTAGAGGGCTTTGTTGGTACAAGCCACAATGGCATAGGCACCGTGAATTTCATCCATCAATTCTTTAAATTTTTCTTCTTCGGTCGGACGACGGCTTCTCGCCAGCAGTTTGATGATGACTTCCGTATCCATCGAAGTGGAAAAGGTGGAACCTTCCAAGAGCAAACGGCGGCGCAGATTCAGGGTATTGACCAAGTTCCCGTTATGAGCCAATGCCATAGGACCATCGATGCTATCTGCCTGCAGCGGCTGTACGTTAGCCGGGATAGAAGAACCGGTGGTGGAATACCGTACATGGCCAATACCGATATGGCCTTCTTTTTCTGGCAAATTGCGGAACACTTCGGTTACCAGACCCATACCGCGGAATGTTTCCATATCCTTGCCATCGGTAACGGTGATGCCCGCACTTTCCTGTCCACGGTGCTGCAGGGCAAAAATGCCGTAGTACACTTCATGAACGGCAGACAGGTCACGGTCGAAGATGCCAAAGACGCCACACTCTTCATGGGGCTTGTCGTCATAAATTTCTGTACTTTTGTACATGCTTATCTCCTGTTTAAACAGGGTGACTGGTGACTGGTGACCAGTGACTAGGAAACTCCCAGTCACCGGTCACCAGTCACTAGCTACCAAATTAAAATTAGAACTTTTCACCAGTTAAGAGTTCATAGGCTTCTTTGTAAATGCCGATGGTCTTGTCGATGATTTCCTGTGGAACGGTGTCTCCTGGGTTGGCTTTCAGGTAATCTCTAACAAACTGTTTATCATAGGAAGGCTGTCCATGGCCGGCTTCATAGCCTTTGGCTGGCCAGAAACGGGAGTTATCTGGAGTCAGCATTTCATCACCCAGAACGATATTTCCTTCTTCATCAAGACCAAATTCAAACTTGGTATCAGCGATGATGATGCCTCTTTCCAGTGCATAATCAGCGCACTTGTTGTACAGAGCCAGGGTCAGTTCAGACAGTTTTTCCATGTATTCTTTGCCTTTTCCTGGGAAGAATTTGTTTACCCATTCTTCGCCTTCTTCCATGGAAATATTCTGGTCATGTTCACCAGCCGGTGCTTTGGTGGATGGAGTGAAAATCGGCTGTGGCAGCTTCTGGCATTCCTTCAGACCTTCTGGCAGCTGGATGCCGCAAACTTTGCCGTCTTTCTGATAGCCTTCCCAGCCGGAACCGGTGATGTAGCCACGAACAATGCATTCTACTGGAATCATGTTCAGTTTCTGGGTCTTCATGGAACGACCTTCAAATTCTTTGGTCTGGAAGAATTCTGGCATATCTTTGGTGTCGATGGAAATCATGTGGTTCGGCACAATGTCCTTGGTCAGGTTGAACCAGAATTCGGACATGCGGTTCAGCACGCAGCCTTTTTCCGGAATCGGGCACTTCAAAATGTTATCAAAAGCAGAAATACGGTCAGTGCAGACCATCACCAGGCTGTCGCCCAGATCATACAGTTCACGTACTTTGCCGGATTTAAATGGTTTATATTCTTTCATGATAAATCTCCTTTTTACACTTTCATTCATTTGAAATATAACGACTAGCTAAAAGGTTATTATTCTACAGATTCCTACTTTCTCAACTGCAACATGATGGCTCCTTACAAGGTTAAAAAGGGTATAAAAGGTTATATCATAACCCCTTTTAACCTTTAGACAATCCATAGCAGCTATTGTGAAACAAGCGAAATCATGGCTAATAACCTGCCCGAAGGGCTAACCTTCTTCTCTTAAATCAAGGACTAGTAGCTACTGGAGCCCATTATTTCTTCAGTTCTTCCTGCAGTACTTCGTCTTTCCGATAGATTTCTGCTGCTGCTTCTTCGCGGTATTCTTTGTATTTTCTATACAGTTCTCTATCGGAAACGGCGCCGATTTCTACAGCCAGGAAGGCTGCATTTTTGGTGCCATCAATGGCTACGGTTGCAACCGGGATTCCAGAAGGCATCTGCACGATGGAAAACAGAGCGTCCATACCGTCCAATTTCGCACCGGAAAGCGGTACCCCAATGACTGGTTTCAGTGTCAGACTGGCTACTACACCAGGCAGTGCCGCTGCCATACCAGCGCCAGCGATGAAAGCTCCTACCCCTTTTTCTTCTTCTGCTGCCACGAATTCAGCCAATTTCTTTGGTGTACGGTGCGCAGAAGCAATGGTTACGTCATAGGTCACGCCAAACTGATCCAAAATACCAAAGGCCTTTTTCATGACCGGCAAATCGGAATCACTGCCCATAACAATCCCTACATGCATGATGATTTCCTCCCTCTACAGCTCTTTGCCATAAAACAAAAACTCCTTTTGCTAAGTCGCACTACGCCATAAGAGGCATAGTTCCACGCAAAAGGAGTCTATACATATACCTATATTTACAATGATACAAGGAACTTACAGATAGCATGATAAAGAGAAACGCAGCAAGCGCCCAGTTCTTTTCGTTTTTTAAACTGTCTGAGAAAATGAACTCCATAGCAGACATGATTGCTCCTCTCTAAGGAAACACTGATTGAATCATGGTTTGAAATTATTCTTGAATTTTGATTCAAAGCGAGGAAAGGAAATCCGCGAATAGCGAGCTATTTAAGGATTTTCTTGACGAAGCTTTGGTTCAAAATTCATATAATTTCTAACTCTTTGATTCGATCAGCGTTTCCGTATGCATGAGATAAAAAAGCCTGCGCGCTTCCCCTGCACAAGCTTGTTATTCTCACAATGTTTTCCGTAGATTCCATAAGTATTTTAATATTTCCATTTTCCCTTGTCAATCATTTGCCACGATTCTATGACTCACAAATCACTCATTTTTTGCAAAAATAATACCAATGTCAGCTTTTACTAATATTGGTATTATTTTACATTTCATTTTTACAAATCTTTAGCTTGTTGTTGGTTGTTGGTTTACAGTTTACAGTTTACGGTTTACGGTTTACGGTTTACGGTTTACGGTTTACGGTTTATACTCCGAGTTCGTTTGACACAATTTGCACAAACACAAAGTGTCATTGGTTTAAGGTTTAGGGGTTACAATCAAACCTCAAACCTTAAACCAATGACACTTTCATGCATAGCAAGTTGTCATAAAAGACCCCGGCATATAAACCAACAACAATCGTTACAGAAATTTGACTCTCTATAAAGAAATGTAAGATATAAAAAAGGTATTGGGGCGCTTTGTAATTTGTGCGCCCCTTCCACCACTTCTAACTTCTCACATCTAACTCATTTCGTTCTTTCAGATCATGGCTTGCTTCGTAAGTATCCAAAATCTCATTGAAGGCCTTTTCCGTCAAGACTTTCATAATATCCCGACGAAGGGCTGTGGCAGCCGGCAGGCCGTAGAAATAGCGACTCGCGTGGGCACGCATTTCTCGAATGGCCCGATTTTCTCCTTTTTCCAGCACCAGACCATGGAGATGTTCTCTGGACATAGCGAGCCGCATTTCCCAGGAAGGTTTCGGAAGGATTTTCCCTGTTTCCAGATAGGTATTGACTTCTCTGAAAATCCACGGATTGCCCCAAGCAGCCCGACCGATAGCTACCCCAGCGCAACCGGTTTCATCCATCAGTGCTTTGGCTGTCGGACCGTCTACCACATCGCCATTTCCGAAAACTGGAATATGTACCGCTTGGACCACTTCGGCAATTTTCTTCCAGTCCGCCTGGCCGGTATAGAAATCCTCCCGGGTTCTGCCATGGACCGTAATGGCAGCGGCGCCAGCTTCTTCTACCGCCTGAGCCAATTCCACACAATTTTCCGTTTCCCTAGACCAGCCGAGACGCATTTTCACCGTTACTGGCACCTGGACCGCATCCACCATGGCTTTCACAATGGCTGCCGCTTTAGAAATATCTTTCATCAATGCTGAGCCGTCCCCATTTTTGACTACCTTCTGCATGGGACAGCCCATATTGATATCAATCACATCAGGACCGGCCTTTTCCATTTCCTTAGCACCCAATGCCATGATCTCCGGTTCACTTCCGAAAAGCTGCAGTGCTACAGGATGTTCTCCCGGATCAATCTTTAGCATATCCTGGGTTTTTTCATTTTTGTAATATAACCCTTTGGCACTGACCATTTCCGCTGTGGTCATGGCCGCCCCGTAGCGACAGGCAATGACACGGTACGCCAAATCACTGACCCCCGCCATAGGCGCCAACACCGCCCAACCATCTAGCTGGACCGTGCCAATTTTTGGTTTTACATACATTACTTGTTTCTCCTTTATCCGCTTGCGATTTTAGTTAGGAGTGAGGAGTGAGGAGCTAGGAGTGAAGGTAGCCTGGCACAATTCATAAAGCCAGGACAATTTATAATAAACCATCTTTTCTCATCAACTATTTCATAATCATTTGCGGTGCTTTCCAATTTTGTGCGCCGCCACCACCACTCCTCACTCCTAATTCCTCACTCCTCACTGCCTTTATTGTATTTCTTCAAAAACTGCTTAAAGAACTTCACCGGTACATCGAGATGTTCCACAGGCATTCTTTCATCCACCTGATGGGCTTCGCCCCATTGTTCTGTTTTCAGACGAGCACTGAAGCGGAATACGTTGTCGCATACAGAAGAATAGTTTCTGGAATCGGAAGCGCCCAGCATGAGGTTTGGCACAATCTGGGTGTCGTCACCAAACACTTCTTTGATGGTTTCGGTCAGAAGGGCGTATTCTTTGCTTTCCACACTGCCAGCCGGTTTCGGATCTTCCGCAAAGGTGGCTTTCACTTGAACGCCGCATGGCATGATGGATTCCAAGTATTTCTTCACCGATTCCACCGTATCACCCTGGAGAATACGAACACTCATGGTTGCTTCTGCATGGGAAGGAAGCACATTGGCCTGGGCACTGGCTTCTGCCATGGTAATAGCAAAAGTGGTGTGCAACTTCGCATCCAGTTCGCGGTCCTGTTTGGCCAATTTCACCAATTCGTCCCAATGTTTCTTCGGATGGGCATAAATTTTTGCCACCTTCTTGTCCTGGGATGGGGCCAGTGCTTTCAAATGGGCTTTCACCAGCGGTGTCAAACGATAGGGCATGGGGTTCGCTTCCACAGCAGCCATAGCTCTTGCCACATCGCCCAGCACAGTGCCTTTCCCCGGTTTGCTGGCATGACCGCCAGCACCGTCTTTGTACAGCACATATTCGTTAGGTGCTTTTTCCGCCAGCCCAATGAGAGCCACCGGTGTGGGATTTCCATGGAATCCTTTTTCTTCCACATAGCCACCTTCATCGAAAATGCATCCCAACTTGACACCTTTTTCCTGTAAATATTTCGGTGCCAGCACGGATCCCTTCTTTTCGTCCACACACTGCACCTCTTCATTGTGTCCAAAAGAAAGGTAAATATCGAAATCCGGTTCAAACCCTTCTTCCAGAAGTTCTGTGATGGCATCCATTTCAGATGTCAAAACGGACTTACAATCTTCACTGCCTCGTCCCCAAATGCAACCGTCATCGATGGCCGCAGAAAATGGCGGGTGGCGCCACTGGTCTTCATGAATGGCCGGTACCACATCCTGATGGGCCATGAAAAGCACAGGCATCTTTTTCGGATGGGCCGATTTCCAATGGAACAACAAACTGGCTTTGCCAATGGTGGTCCATTCCAATTTTTCAAAAATCAAAGGATAGGCTTCCTGTAAAAACTGATGAAGCTTATCAAACTGGGACCAGTCCGTATGCAAATCATTGACCGAAGACACCGTAGGAATCTGCACAATCCCCTGCAAGTGCTTCACATATTTTTCTGTATGTTCATTCATTTTGAAATACCTCCTGATAGGAAAAAAGAGGGACATTTCGTCCCTCTCTTATTTTATAACAATATATATATATTGACTAGATGTATATTCGCACTTTTCACAAATACCATTTCAGAAAATAGTTAGAAATGAGAAGTGAGAAGTACGAAATGGAGGAAGCGGTGCACAATTCATAAAGCACCGCAATGACTTTACAAAATAGAAAAAGGAGTATTGGGGCGCTTCTCAAGTTGTGCGCCCCTTCCACCACTTTTCACTACTCACTTCTAACTTCTCACTGTTTTTTTAGCTGTTCAAACAGATCTCTGTGATACCATTTTTCAGAAATCTTTTTCATGGTTCCATCTTTTTCCAGTTTTTCCAGAGCGGCTTCGATTTCATCGGCCAGTTTCTGTTCGTTCTTATTGACAATAACCACAGTTTCATTGACTTTGATTGGTTTGTCCAAAGAAACAATTTCAAAGTTCATGGCTTTAGCAATGTCTTCTACGCCCAGGTTGTTCGGATATACCAGTGCATCATACTGGCCATTTTTCAGGGAAGTGAGTCGTTCTGCTGGGGTAAGGCCATCCTGGATCGGTACTTCTTTCAGGATATTGTTGTGTGCTGCATTCCAATCAGTGAGTACTTTGTAGATACCGCCGTTTGGTGTATTCGGTACCAGTTTGCCGCCGCCATTGATGACGTCTTCCAAGCTATGATACTTGGCTGCATTTTCCTTGCTCATATAAACTTCTACAGAAGAAACGCCAATCGGAGTCTTTGGTACGATGTAATCTTTTTCACGACGAGGGGTTCTGTAATAACCGCCGGAAGCCACTTTCGCATCGCCAGATTCCATCATCACATCCTGTGTTTCCGGTGGCACTGCCTGGATATCCAGGTGATAATCTTTCAGATTCTTATTGACTTCCTGCCAGATATCATATTCATAGCCCTGGAGCTTGCCATTTTCATCAGCCCAAGAGAGCGGTCTTTCAGTGCTGGAGAGCACCAGTTTTACCGTTGTCTTGCCATCGGCAGCCGCTGCTTTGGAAGAAGCCGCTTTCTGGTCATCGCCGCAACCAGCGAAGAGTCCGATAGTTAAAGCAGATGCTGCCACAATGGATGCGATTTTTAAAGATGTTTTCATAATTGTTTCCTCCCTACTATACTTCTCTATGAAATCAATTGGTTTTCATGCCATACTTGTAACGGTGACTAGTGACTGGTGACTAGAAATATATTTCACTTCCTAGTCACAAGTCACCAGTCTACCAGTCACTAACTTTTATAAAACTGGCGAAATGCTGGAGTGGAAATTCCGATAAAGAGCAGGCAGCTGGCAACGCCCCATTTCAAATCATTCAGTTCTTTTGCAATCAGCTTACCCATCTTTGTCATCCTCTCTTTTAGAAAATAAAAAAAGCTCTCATCCCCTAAGGGACGAGAGCCATAGCTTCGTGTTTCCACCCAATTTCATATACCTGTCACCAAGTATACCTTTAAAGGTTCCAACAAACCTCTAGCTCTGTATCGGGAGCTCCCGGAAGACCTACTACAATTTCAGCCTTACATGCTCAGAAATGCACTTCATCATCCTATCCGTGCCCGCTCTCACTCTCCGGACTCGCTTTGCCGTCTTCCGATTGACTACTCTTTTCTTCATAGCACTTATCGATGTCAATAAGATAGCACATGAGAAAAGAAATGTCAAATCCTTTTCTTGAAAAATTTGACCACTTTTCCCATGTGCTATATAAGTTTCTCAGGTTTCTAAGGGTTCTCAAGTTTCTCAGGTTTCTCGAACGTGCTAATCTGACGTAAGAGTCACTGAGTTCTTCAATATTCTACGGCTTTTCGTACAGCTTTCAAATTGTCCTCACTGCAATCTTGTGCCACTACGCATCCTGGACCAATCATCAGTCCTTTCCCTTGGATAGAATCTATGGCTTCCCGAATCTGCGCTATAATTTCTTCCGGTGTCCCGTCTTTTACGATATCATCTCTTACTTCTTTTCCATCTACCAATTTGGTAGCAGCTCGAATCCCAGCTAAGAAAGGTGTATCCACCATTCTTCTTGCTTTAGCTAAAGAAGGAGCTGTATTTTGATCATGCCAGTTAAGTACAGCTGCCGGATAATTGAAGAAGATTTCCTTATAATGTACATCCAACCCATGAATATGCACCACATTGAACCAGGTTTTCTTCACATAGCTATCCATTACTTGCAAATCATAATGTTCGCCATATTTCCGAAAATCTTCTAATGAAATGATTTCCTTTCTAGCATCTTGGGTCGCAAAGAAAAAGCCATCAACACCAGCTTCGATATTGTATTGGATAAAATCATTGGTCACTTCTGTAATGACATCCAGTGCATGCTTCACTTCTTCTGGATGTTCTTTTATATCATCTAAAACTTTGCCGCCGGTCAGTTTATGAAGTGTCGTCAATGGACTGAAAATGGTTTGAATAATCGGTGTATGGGGAGATACCTTCTGTTTCAACAGTCTAGCAAATTCTACCTGTTTACCATACGTTCCCTGCAATCCAGAGATAGGTTTTAAATTCTTATAATCCTCAATAGATTGAATGCCCGGTGCTGCCAAAGTCACTGGTTTTCCAGTCTGGCAATAAATATTCAGCTTGGCACCAAAGTCTTGAATACCATAGTTACCAAAAGGCATCATTTTGATGAAATCATAATCGTAATGTTCCACAAAATCAGCTTCCACTTCTGCTAAAGAAACTGGATCTTGATCATATTTGGAAAAATGGTACCACACAGATACAGGAATGCGATCCGGTGTATTTCCTTCTACTACAGCTCTTACACGTTCTTCTCTATTCATAAACGGATTCTCCTTTTTAGACTACGCTTCTGTCATGCCATGCTTACGAATTTGTTTTTCCCACCAGTTAAAAACAAATGTTAATAGGATGCACATAATCCAATAAATAGCTGCATCAGCAATATATGGTTCTGTCCTTCGACTATACAAGGACGCATATAAATTAGCTGCCGCAAAGATATCTACTACCTTAATGGTAAATAATAAGGATATGCCTTTAATAGCATGAAGATAATAGGTAAAAAAAGTAGGTAATACCACAGCCAAAGCCTGAGGAAAGACAATTCTCTTGTAGGCCATAAATGGAGACATCCCTACGGTTACCGCCGCTTCATACTGACCTTTCGGTACAGATAAGATAGCCCCTCTGATATTTTCAGACTGAAACGCTGCATGAAATAAAATGAATAAAATGTATCCAGTCCAATAAGGACTTACATCATAGAATTTAACAGTGGTTCCATAAACAACAGATAATACAGGAGCCAATAAATAAGGAATGGAATAATAAGCGATGAAAATCTGTACAATAGCAGGAACCGATCTAGTAAAGGATACCCAAATGGCTAGCAATGTATTGATAATGGGATGGTGTCCCAATCGAATCACTGCAATCCCTGCACCTAAGATAATGCCGCCAATTAATGTAACAGCTGCCATAAACAGGGTATTCGGCACCGCTTTTAGGATATAAAAGAATGCATCTATCACTGCTGGAAAATCAATGCTCATGATACCCTCCTAGTTAAAATACGAGTTTGTCTATTTTCCAAATATTTCATCAAACTTTCAAGGGCAGCTACCATAATCCAATACAACACAGCCACGGCTGCATAGCTTTCCAATTTACCAATTCCCTGATGTACCGTAATGAGAAGGTTTGCCCGTCCCATTAGATCCATCAAACCAATCATGTACATCAATGAGGTATCTTTAACGATTTCAATCAGCTGGTTCACCAGTGGAGGAAGCAGTGCTGGAATCATTTGTGGTAAAACCACATGAATCATACTTTGTAAAGGTGTCATTCCAAATACAACAGCCGCTTCTCTCTGCCCTTTTTCTATAGAAAAATAGACAGGACGAATCACTTCTGCAATGACAGGCGCATAGGCAAATACCATCGTGATATACACGTAGGTGATTTTATCCAATCCATTAGAGGCTAGACCTGAAACCTTCAACAGAAAGGGAACCAAAAAATACATGAGAAATAGTAATAATACAAATGGCATGCTTCGTACAAAGGAAAGCCAGAAATCCGTAATGACATATAGTACTGGTATTTTGCGAATACGAATAGCCGCAACAACTATACCGCCAATCACACAACATATAGCGGAAATCAATACAACATAGAAAGTAAAGGGAACTACGGTAAGCAGCTTTTGAAGTATTTCAATAAAATAAGTAGGTTCAAATGTCAGCATCGCGTCCCCCTTTTAGATGGCTAAAACCTGTTCTCTCTGCAACATTCTCTGCAAGAAAGCTTTTGTTTTTTCTTCTTTCGGATGATAGAAAATTTCCTGTGGAGAACCTTCCTCTACCACTTGTCCTCCATTCATGAAAAGTACTTTCGATGAAATTTCTCTAGCAAAGCTCATTTCATGGGTAACAATCACCATGGTAATTCCCTCTTCTGCAATATGAGAAATGGTATCCAGTACCTCGCCCACCAATTCTGGATCCAAAGCAGATGTCGGTTCATCAAAAAATACAACTTCCGGTTTGGGAGCCAATGCTCTGGCAATGCCTACACGCTGTTGCATCCCGCCGGATAATTCCGCTGGATATCGATCTTTATAGGCATCCATATGCACCTTTTCCAATTCTGTCATAGCAATTTCATAGGCATCCTGTTTTTTCATATGCTTTCCATATAACAATCCAGCCATTACATTTTCAAGAACCGTTTGATTTCGGAACAAATTGAACGACTGGAATACCATGGTTGATTTCTGTCTCAACTGTCTCACTTCTTTGGACGAGATATGGGAGAAATCAACCGATGTATCTCCGATACGTAAAGTCCCCGCATCTGGTGTTTCCAAATAGTTCAGGCAGCGGAGAAGAGTTGTTTTCCCCGTACCAGATGGTCCCAGAATAGAAAATACCTCTCCTTTCTGTGCAGAAAAAGAAACATGATGAAGAATTTCTTTCCCAGCAAATGTCTTTTTTAAACCATCCAAACGAAGTAATGTACTCATTATCAAACAACTCCTTTATCCACTCAAAGCCTTTATGCTCTAGATTTTTTAGTCTTTCAGCAATGCCATCAAATCTTCTTTGTAATATTTTTCAGAAATCTTAGCAATGGTGCCATCTTTTCTCAACTCACCCAAAGCTTCATTCAATTCAGCTGCCAATTTTTCTTCCTTCTTATTCACCAGCAAATAGGTCTTATTGACTTTCACTGGTTCTTTCACTGCTTCGATTTCAACGCCCAGCTTAGCCGCATGATCCAGGACGCCTAAATTGTTCGGAACAACAAATGCATCAAATTGACCACTCTGCAGCCCCTTCAATCTTTCTGTCTGAGAAAAATCAGCCTGTACCGGAATCTCTGACAATGGATTCCCATGGGCATTATTCCATTCTGTCATGATACGGAACGCTCCCCCATTAGGAGAAAAAGGAACAAACTTCAGATGTGCATTGACTACATCCTCTAAGTTGGCATATTTAGAAGCTTCTCCTTTTCTAACATAAATCATCAAAGAGGAAGCACCGATTGGATTTTCCGGCAAAATGAATTGCTCCAATCTCTGCTTATTACTGTAATAACCACCAGCCGCCACTTTTGCTTCTCCCGATTCCATCATGACATCCACTGTTTCATCGGGAACCGCATCAATTTCCAATGTATAATCTTTCAATTTGGTATTAACTGCTTTTAGAATTTCATATTCATATCCATGCAGTTCTCCATTTTCATCTTTCCAATTGAGCGGAGGTTCATTACTGGAAATCAAAGTTTTCACTGCGATTTTATTACCATTGGCAGCACTAGAAGCGGGTGCTTTTTCATCATTACCGCATCCAGCGAAAAAACCTGCTGTTAAAAGAGTTGCTACTGTAAGAACTGCTGCTTTTTTCCATGTCAATTTTGTCATAATGATTTCCACCTTTTTTCAAATAAAAAATCCCAAGAGAGCTTTCACTCTCTTGGGACGATATGCCGTGTTTCCACCCAAATTCATCTGCCGATCACTCGGCAAACCTTAGAAGGTACAGGGATGGATGGTACTACCGTTATGGGATAGTGTCAATTTGAAAAATTCCGCCAGTGTTTTAGGTTCCTCAAGTTTCTCAGGTTGCTCAAGTTGCTAATAGTTCTCGAAAGAGAAACATATGCCATAATACACTAGCATGTATCTACTCATTCGACGAACCTGAGAAACTTAAGAAACCTGAGTAACCTGAGTAACCTGAGAAACCTTTGAGCACAACAGGAATTCTCTCGTTGACTCCAATCGTTACACTTCCATGACTAAAGATACGTTCCTGTACCCCTGCGCTATAACGGGCGTCTCCCGAACAGCCTACTGACCTATGGTGTTCAGCTCATTGGCTCTGAAATGCACTTCCATGTCCTATCCGTATCCGCTTTCACTGTCCGGACTCGCTATGCCGTCATCAAATCATGTACTCTTTTCTTCCTCGCCTGTGACTTTTTATTTTTACTTCTTACTCAAATGTTGCTTTCCTGTTATTTATTAGGGACCAGGGATTAGTAGTTAAGAAAACCAATCGCTCACTGCCAACCACTGACTGCTAACTGCCTACTACATTTTATAAAACTGACGAAAGGCAGGAGTGGAGATGCCGATGAAAAGCAGGCAGCTGGCAACGCCCCATTTCAAATCATTCAGTTCTTTTGCAATCAGCTTACCCATCTTTGTCATCCTCTCTTTTAGAAAATAAAAAAAGCTCTCATCCCCTAAGGGACGAGAGCCATAGCTTCGTGTTTCCACCCAATTTCATACACTTGTCACCAAGTATACCTTAAAAGGTTCTATCAAACCCTGACTCTATATCGGGAGCTCCCGGGAAGGCCTACTATCGTTTCAACCTACCAAACTCAGAAATGCACTTCAGCATCCTATCCATGCCTGCTTTCACTGTCCAGGCTCGCTTTACTGTCATCGGTGTGCTTACTCTTTCCTTCATCGTTTCGTTGTGAGTACTTTACCACCATTCAAAAAGACTGTCAAGAATTTTTTTGAACAAATCATACAATTTATTTTCTTGTAAGAATTTCAAAATGGCGATTTTCTTTCCGTTCTTTATTTGCCACCGGGCTATGTCCTACAGCTACGGCCAGGTACGGATAGACGCCTTCCGGCAGATCCAGGGCTTTCACATAGTCCGCTTCATGGCCCAGATGATGGATGAAGCCAAATAAGATGACGGAGCCCAATCCCATGTCGGTGGCTTTCAGATGGATATGTTCCGCAATGATGCCCGCATCGAAGCCTTTCAAATGGTCATAGGCATTCGACGTTTCGCAGATGAAAAGCAGCGCCGGCGCTTGGAAGAACATATGGGGTTTTCCTAATTTCTCGGTGGCTTCTTTGTCGATAAGAGCCAAGAGTTCCGGATCTGTGACGGACAAAAGCATATAGCCTTTATCATTGTGTTTCCCTACCGACGCGCTTTGGGCCGCCTGAAAAAGGGCGTCTATATCTTCTTGTGATACCGGTTCCTTGGTGAAGGAACGAATGGATTTCCGCTGTGCTAATACTTGATCAAATTCCATAACCATACCTGCTTTCTTTATTCGATGCGAAGAACTTTCAAACGAGGCGTCATGCGACGGATTCGTTTCGGAATGGGCGTATGTCCCACCGCTACGCTCATGATGGGCTGATAGCCTTCCGGCAAGTGGAGAGCCCGGCAATAGGCGCCATAGCCCGGCTGCTTTTCGAAATTTCTCAGGAAGCTGTACACGCAAAGGGAACCTAAGCCCATGTCCGTAGCTGCCAGATGGATGTGTTCGGCCATGATACCGGCATTGAGTTTGGCGGTATCATTCTCTGCATCAGGACTTCTGAGAATCAAGAAAAGCGCCGGGGCGCCATAGAGGGGATCCCCTTGGCCGGAAATTTCTTGATTTTCCTTGGCCAAGAGGGCCAGTATCTCCGGATTGGTTACTACAACGATGGCATAATTCTTGTAATCGAAATGGCCGATAGGGGAGCGCTGGGCAGCCTCCAAAAGTTTAGCGATTTCTTCTTCTGTTAATGGTGTCTTTTCATACCGCCGGACAGATACCCGGCTGGCCAGTACATCGAAAAATTCCATAGATTGCCTCCTTGTCCTAGGTTGTTTCTGTTTTATTTTTTAGATGATGACAGGAAATTTCTAAATGTTGTCACGATTTCTTATTCAATAGCTGGGATAAAATGACCCCTGCCATTTCATAGTCATCCATTTTTACGGCCCAAGGTTCTTCTTTTCCTTTTTCGTACACCCGAAGGGGACCGTGGTTCAGTTCTACTCGATCCAGGTCGGAAAGTTCCACCGTGAAGGAACCGTTTTTTCCACGATAGCCGATACGGTCGGTGGTAATCCAGAAGGCACCAGGACCTTTGGTTTCTTTCCAACTGCCATTGAATGGATCATCCAAGGTGCCTGCCTTGAATGGTTTTTCTTTGGCAATGGCAATGCCTTCTGTGAGGTCCCCATTGCGTTCCATCCAAATGGCCGGGGTAGCGAAGTGCAGATTTTCGCCGTCTCTATATTTCACATTGGCATAGTCTTTATTTACTTTAGGAAGCATGCCTTTTTCTTGGATTTTATAAACCGCATTGCAGCGCTTGGCGATGGTAGTATACCGATATTTCTGATCATCTTTCATCATATAGCACAGCGCTATCAGTTCTTTGTACAGTTCAAAATCTTCATCATCCATGTACCCATTATGGTACAGTTCTTCAAAGACTTTATCGCAAGCCATGCCCTGGGCCTGGGCCAATTGTTTGTTATTGAGACCCTTGTCTTTTCCATAGGCAATGAGTTCATCCAGCATACCATCCATGTCATCATGCAGCGCCGCCTCGGCCAATTTATCTGCATAGGCGATGATGTATTCATCTTTGTTTTTACTAAATAGGTTGAAAAACATAATCTGTCTCCATCTCTTACAATACCATATCATTCACATAGTCCAAAGGTTAGCCCTTCAGGCAGGTTATTATATGCATTTTCAAAATTTCTAACAAAGCGATTCTTGACCTTCTCACAGGCTTATAAAAGGTTATATGACTGGGCGGTTGCCATGTAACCCATTATAACCCTTTGACAATCCATTAAACTACTTTGTTAAAAGTTGAAATCATAGAGAATAACCTTTATAACCTATTCACTACCTGTATATTTGATTTATTTCTCATAACAATTCCTGCTCAATCATCTTCGCCACTCCATCGTCTTCATTGGATTCACAAAGTTCCTTTGCGGCCTGTTTCGCTACATCGTCGGCGTTGGCTACGGCATAGGAGCGGCCTGCCATTTGCAGCATAGGCACGTCATTTTCAGTATTTCCAAAGGTCATCACTTCTTCTGGCTGGATATGCAGCTCTTTCATGAGATACTGCAATGCCTTGGCTTTGTTGATTCCTTTTTTATGGATATCTACAAAGTCATCACCTGGATAAATGACGTCGATTTTTCCAGCAAATTTTTCTTCCAAATCCTTCCGGATGGCATCTTTACCTTCCTGGGTCGGATCAGCAAAAACGATACGGGTGACTTTTTCTTTCGGATGATAGAAATCGTCTCCCAGGTAAATCGGTTTCTGGGTTCTATATTTCTGATACTTCTCTTCTGTTCCGGTGGGCTTTTCCATGTAAATATGGCCGCCCCAGAATCCCGTAGGAGCCCAGCCTTTTTCTTTGGCTTCTAGAAAAATTTCAGTAGCTAAGGTGGGATCAATCCCATCTTGCCAGATGGCTTCTCCTGTTTCACTCATCATAATCCATGCACCGGTATAGCAAATGACCGGTACGTTGCCCAAATGGAGCAAATCCACTTTGGGCTTGGCGGAATCCCACATCCGCCCAGTGGCAATGACGATGTGGTATCCTTTCTCCATGGCTCTTCGTACTACATCACGAGAATACTCAGAAATCGTCATATCATCATGAAGAAGAGTCCCATCGAGATCAATGGCAATCAATCGAATAGACATAGTATGCTCCTTTATTGGTTGGCAGTTGGCAGTTGGCAGTTGACGGTTAACTGTTAACTGTTAACTGTTAACTGCTAACTGCCAACTGCTAACTGCCATCTGCCAACTATTTACATATCTGTTATAATATTTCCAACACAATTATACTACAGAAGGAGACGTTTATGAAATATCGTTTACTGCTGCTCTTAGCGGCTTTGATTTGGGGCGTGGCATTTGTAGCCCAAGTGGTGGGCATGGATTCCGTTGGTCCTTACACATTCAACGGGGTTCGATTCATTCTTGGCTCGGTGGCCCTATTTCCTATCATTTATTTTTCAAAGAAAGAATACAATCCACTACCGACGAACATCCCTCTGTGGCTGGCTTGTCTCATGGTGGGGCTACCCCTCTTTGCAGGTGCTACACTGCAGCAAGTGGGATTGCAATACACCACCGCTTCGAAAGCCAGCTTCCTCACCGCCACCTATATCCTGATGGTACCAATCGCAGGAATTTTCCTTGGGCAGGCCCTTCGCATCACCCACTGTATCGGCGCCCTTCTGGCGATTCTCGGCGTGTACCTCATGTCCATCACAGAAGGGTTCACCATCAGTTCCGGCGACCTTTTGATGCTGCTCTGTGCCATTGGATTCACCGTTCAAATTCATATGATGACCTATCTCACCCAGCGGTTCTCCCCCATCATCCTATCTTCGGGACAATTCATGGTGGCCGGCGTGCTGAATCTGATTTTGGCCTTTACTCTAGAAACACCCACATGGACTGGCATCGAAGGTGCCATGTGGCCCATTCTTTACACAGGTCTTCTTTCCACCGGCGTAGCTTACACGCTGCAGTCGGTGGGACAGAAATATTTACCCCCTACGGAGGCCTCCATGATTCTCAGTATGGAAATGGTCTTCGGCGGACTTTCCGGCGTCCTCATTCTGGACGAAACCTTCACTACCCGCCAATTCCTAGGCGTCATCGCTATGACAGCGGGAGTATTTCTCTCACAACTGCCGGGAAAAGTCATCTTAAAATTGCGATAATTTTGAGAGGAATTAGGAGTTAGGAGTGAGGAGTGAAGGCGGCGAGCACTCGAATTACTCTTATACGGATATAAGCATATATCACAAAAACTTTTCTATAAGCTCGCCGATTTTTATAGATCATCTACTTTATAATAAGGGGTATTGGGGCGCTTTATAAGCTGTGCGCCCCTTCCACCACTCCTCACTCCTAACTCCTAACTTTTAACTTTTAAAAATATGTTTGAAAGAAGGTATATCATGAAAAACATCGTTATTTCCCAGCCATTAGGTATTTCTTCGGACTATCTCCTTGAATTGACAGCCGATTTGGAAAAAGCAGGCTATACCATCACCGCCTACGACACCTTGCCGAAGGATCAGGCCGATTTGGGCCAGCGCCTGGCTGACGCTGATTTGGCGGTCATTGCCAACTATCCACTGAAAAAAGAAGCCCTTGAAAAGGCTTCCCATCTGACCTATCTCTGCGTAGCTTTCACCGGCGTAGACCATGTGGATATTTCCTACTGCCAGGAAAAAGGCATCGCTGTTTCCAACTGCGCTGGCTACTCCACCGAATCGGTGGCAGAGCTCACCTTTGGCCTCATCCTTTCCCTGTACCGCAAACTGAAGGAATGCGACCAGGCCACTAGAAATAGCCAGAACAACGCTGGCCTTATGGGCATTGAAATCAAAGACCGCACCTTCGGTATCATCGGTACCGGTGCCATCGGTCAAAGAGTGGCTGATATCGCCCATGCTTTCGGTGCTAAAGTGCTTGGATACAACCGTTCTCATAAAGCCAACAACGTAGAATACACCGACCTGGATACACTGCTTTCTACCTCTGACATCGTTTCTGTCCATCTGCCACTGACCGCAGACACCCACCATCTGCTTAACGCAGAAAAATTGTCCCTCATGAAGAAAGATGCCATTCTGATCAATACTGCTCGCGGCGGCGTCATCGATAATAAAGCATTGGCCCACCTGCTGAAAGAAGGAAAAATCGCCGGTGCAGGCATCGACGTATACGACGGCGAACCGCCCCTTCCCGCCGACTATCCCCTCCTTTCCGCTCCTAATACCATCCTGGCCCCCCATGTCGGCTTTGATACCGAAGAAGCCATGAAACGCAGAGCGGTTATCGTGGTGGATAACCTGCAGAGCTTCATCGACGGAAAACAGAAGAATATCATTGTAAAATAAAGGTTCTGGGACGCCGTTTGTCGATTGGATAACATAGTAACTATTCCCGCTATGCTAAGGTTCTGGAAATCCATTTCCCGATTAGATAACATGGTAATTGATTCCGCTGTCATAGGGTTCGGGAAGACCATTTTCGATTAGCCAACATAATAATTCTTCCGCTATCAAAAGGTTCTAAATGAATCGTACTTTGTATAGATTCATTTGGAACCTTTTTCATCAACAATTTCGGCACAACAGAACCTTAAAATACACACTTTGCCTCTATGTTATGCAATCGAAAAAATATACCAGGGAACGCTTGATTTTTATTTGGTCCTATGATACAATGCAATTAGGTAAGAGATCCGTATCGGCTACGCACGGTACCGATAAAAAAACGTAGTGCGAGAAAGATCTGTAAGCTACCTCCCAATGAGTAATCCATAAAACGGCCCAGCTGGACACAGCTGCTCAAACGGGGTGAGGGTTATGAATTTCATAGGTCTCACAATGTACAAAACTGCATAAACGAGGGAAGAATTTCCCCTTTCTCAGAAAGTTCCACATGAGAAATAGATTGTACCTTGGTTATTTGCATCAACCAAGTCCGGGATCTGTTTTTCGTGTGGGCTTTTTGTATTTTCCTTACGGAAAATGCAGTGAGGAATTAGGAGTGAGGAGTGGTGGTAACGGCGCACATAATTTGAAAGCGCCGCCTTTTGTATTATGCCTTAGAGATTATAAATTGCTTATTACTCAGTTCTCTTGCATGTACCGATAACCGTCATCGTCATTTCAACTGGTTGTATTTGTGCTTAATGATACAGTAGTAATAAAACACAATGTGTAGGAAAGTGAAGAAATCTCAAAGCAGTAGCGATAAGGGCTAGATGACACATATCAAACAGCTCGCTAGGGAAACACTGATTTAATCATGGCTTGAAATTATTCTTGAATTTTTATTCAAAGCGAGGAAAGAAAATTCGCGAATAGCAAGCTATTTAAGGATTTTCTTGACGATGCTTTGGATAAAAATTCATATAATTTCAAACTCTTTGATTAAATCAGCGTTTCCCTAGAGCTGCCTTTCTCGCATGGCTCGAAATCTTGTCTCACCGTTATGATTTGATTCTTTAAGCCCTTCCCGCTAGTGCTACTGAGATTTCTCCACTCTCCTACACATCCAGTTTCATATCATATGTTTCATCTCGCACAAATACGACCGGTCGAAATGACGTATTGGGCTAGAGTCATATATCTCTAAGACAAAAAAGGCGGCGCTTTATAATTTGTGCGCCGCTACTACCATTTCTCACTTCTAACTTTTCACTTCTAACTGCCTTTACATTACCAGTCCGTCAATCCCCCATCGACAGGAATCACTGCGCCGGTCATGAAGGACGATTTCGGAGACAACAGGAAAGCAATCACTTCGCCTATTTCTTCTGCTTTTCCAATCCGCCCCAGTGGATACCACTGGCCCATTTCTTCTCGACTGCCGCCATAGGTTTGGAGTTGGTTGTCCAAAAGGGGCGTATCCACATCGCCGGGGCATACCACGTTGGCACGGATATCCTCTACGGCCAGTTCCAATGCCAAAGAGCGAGTGAATGCCACGAGGGCCCCTTTGGTGGCGCCATAAAGGCTGCACTGTACATTGCCCTGAATAGCCGCATCGGACGCTACGGTGACAATGCTTCCTTTGGTTCCTCTCATGAAAGGAATCACTTCTCTGGTCAATTTCATAGCACCGAACACATTGACTGCGAAATAGTCTTCCATTTCTTCATCGGTAGTATTTTCCAGCAGTTTTTCTTCATACTTCCCGGCAGAAATCACAAGGCCGGTGATCTTCCCCAGCCCAGCTGCTACTTGTACCGCTTTTTTACAATCTTCTGTTTTCGTCACATCGCAAGGAACAAATACACTGCCCGGCACCTTCGCTTCTGCTGCCTTTCCCCGTGCTTCATTTCGTCCCAAAAGCACCGGCCGATAGCCCTCTTTGGCAACAATAGCCGCCGTAGCCAATCCGATGCCAGACGTTCCGCCGGAAATGAGAATGATTTGGATCATAAACTTTTATTCCTCCTGATGCATATACTTTTCATACCCATTTATAAAAGGGTAGCCCTTCGGGCAGGTTATAATTTCTTCTTGTTCTTTGGAGACACTTGTGGTCCAACGGATAGGCAAAAGGTTATAAAAGGTTATGATAAACGTTCTTTCACCATAACCTTCTATAACCCTTTATAACCTTGTCACTAGACAATTCACCTACATGCTAGCTATACGTAGTCTGCACAATAATACCCTTTTTATCTCTTTTGTATCATAACCGTCTGTCACTATCGTAAAAGAGAAGATACGTAAACAAATTCTATCCCCTGCGCCTTCAGTTTCGGCACCATGGTCTGGAAGGCGGCGGCGGTGTGGGGGCGACAGTGGCCTATAATGATGTAGACTCCATTTTTCTTAGCTCGGTTGGCCCCTTCTTGAATCATCTGGCAAATATCTGCTTCGTTGGCAGAGTTATCTACAAAAAGATCATTTTTAGCGTACCGCACGCCGTAAGCTGCAGCGGCTTTATCCGCTTCGGTGGTGCTATTGGTATGGCTATCGAAGAAGAACATATTTCTATGATGCAGTTCATTCATCACCACGTCCATGGTATGCCGGTCCGTGGTGGCTTTGGAGCCCTGGTGGTTATTCATGCCCACCGCTTCCGGTACTTGGGAGAAGGAGCTCTTCAGCATTTGCCGCATGGCTTCATCGCTCATGGATGTGAGAATCACCTGGGGTTCCATGCCGATACCGGAAACCGATTCCATCGGCTGATGGATAATCACGGGCAATCCATGAGCCGCCCAGGAAGCGGCTGCTTCTCTGGTGTGTACCTGATTGGGCATGACTGCCAAAGTGAGGGGAATCCCCATTTTTTCGTAAATGGCCTGAGAAGCCAGATCGCGGCCCGCATCATCGATGACCACCGCCAGTTTTCCTGTCACTTTTCCACTAGCCATTTCTTTTACAGGAGAAATAGGCACCGCTTTGGCCGGTACGGCTTTCTCGGTTCCTTTTTTCGTCGATTCGTTGGTAGTGCTCTGCACGGATTTCTTTCCTTCCGAAGAAGAAACGGCTGCTTTTTCTGTAGTATTTGTTTTTTTAGAAACCGCCGGCGTTTCTGTCTTTTTCGTTTCTACAGCCTTAGTTTCCGCTTTCTTTTCTACCGGTGTGGTATTAGAAGAAACAGAAGAGCTCTGTGCGGCCGAAGCTAGCTTCACTTCTTTGGTTTCCACTTCTGGTTTCGTTTCTTTTTTGCCGGTGATTTTTTCCATCACAGAAGCCACACTGAAGGTGTCTTTCTTCTCTTCGGTCTGGGAAGGCTTAGACATCGGTGTTTCTGCCTTTTCCGTTTCATTGGTGGTTTCCGACTTCGCTGCCACTTTGACCGGTGCTTCTTCTTTCGCTTTCACTGGCGTTTCATCGTCGGCCTTCACTTCCACCGTGACTGCTTTATTGATGGCTGCTTTGATTTTTTCCTTCACACTTTCTGGTGTCCCCGGATCATCCTTCGGCACCAAGCCCTGCATTTCTTTATCATTGAACAAATGACGAATGGCCGTCACCTGCTCCGCTGGTTGAGCATCCGGCGCATTGGTCATGCGGTCCGTCATGTAGGCGGAACCCATAATGAGACACACGAAAAAGAGCAGTACCATAAAAGGATGTCCACTGCTTTTCTGTGACCGCCGGGTCACCCGTTTCTTTCTGATAGCCATAATCTCGCCTCCGTTTTTCTTTTTCTTTTATTATAGCATTTCTATTCTAGCGGAGAGGAGGAAATACTTCGGTTTAGTGACTGGGGACTGATAGATAATAGGGATTAGTAACTAGGCCCTAGGGATTAGGAAATAGGGGGGTGATGCTATAATTTCGATAGTGTCACAGCTGCTAACTACTAGCCGGCTAGAAGTTAGCAGCTGTGACACTATCGAAATTTAGATTTTTTAATTTCGCTTTTTCTAAACGCCTATATCATAATTCTCACATCCTATTTCATTCCGCTAGTGCGAGCTATCCCCCCTGCCCCCCTTTCAGCGAAAGGGGGTAATCGCTAGTGCATATACCGCTTGATTCTCATTCTATATAAAACTTGCGGCGCTTCCATATTTTATGCGCCGCCTTCACTCCTCACTCCTCATTCCTAACTCCTCACTATAAGAAAAAGCGGTGCCACCGCAGTGACACCGCACGTTATACTACTATTTTACGTACCGTCCAATGGTAGCAATCAGTTTTTCTGATTCCAATGGTTTTGTCAGATGTTCATTCATGCCTGCTTCGAGGACTCGCTTTCTGTCTTCTTGGAAGGCGTTGGCGGTCATGGCGATGATCGGCACGGTGCCGGCATCGCTTCGAATCAAGTGACGAATTTCTCTAGTGGCAGTCAAGCCGTCCATGACGGGCATCATCACGTCCATGAGAACCACGTCGTAGTAACCTATATCGGAAGCCTTGAATTTCTCCAGAGCTTCTTTCCCATTGGTGGCTTTATCCACCATAGCTCCTGCATTTTCCAGGAAGAACTGGGCAATTTCCATATTGAGGTCATTGTCTTCCGCCAGAAGGGCCCGGACGCCTGTGATGTCTTTCAACGCTTCTTTGGTTTGGATTTTCCGTTCTTCTCCGTGCGGATCCAGTTCCAGTGGCAAAGAAATCATGAAAGTGGTTCCCTGTCCCAGTTGGCTCACGCAGCTGATGGTGCCATCCATGGCTTCTACCATTTTCTTTACAATGGAAAGTCCCAGCCCAGTGCCGGTGAAATGGGTACGAGCGCCGGTGTCTTCCTGGGAGAATGGTTCAAACATTTTCTTTTGGAATTCATCGCTCATGCCATAGCCTGTATCCTGACAAGTGAAGAGAATCCTGGAATGAGTGTCATCGACGGCAAATTCCTGCAAGCTCAGCGTGATGGTGCCATAGTCTTTGTTGTACTTGATGGCATTGCTGATGATATTCATCATAAGCCGCTTCACATGCAAAGGACTGCCAATGAACCAATGATGTTTCAAATCAAAAATCTTTTGTTTGATAGAAATATGTCCCACCAGAGCTTGCTTTTCCGTGAGAGTGCGTACATCACTGAACAGTTCATTCAGATTGAACGGTTTTTGTTCCAGCACCAACTGCCCCGATTCCAAGCGGTTAATTTCCAGCACTTCATTGACCAGTTCCAACAGATATCCAGAAGCATTCCAAATTTTCCGCCGGAATTCCTGCTGTTTCTCTTCGTCATGAGGATAATGATCGGCGATTTCCACCATGCCCCGAATCCCATTGATAGGCGTCCGGATATCGTGGCTCATACGGCGCAGGAAATCGGTCTTGGCATGGTTCGCCAAATCCGCTTCCTGGGCTTTCTGCATCAGATTCTGTTCATAGATGGCATCTCGCCGTTTCTGCTCCGCCAGCACTTTCGCATTGGCCCGCTGACGGAAATAAAGCACCACACTCATGAAAAGCACGCAAGCAATCAGCGCCGCCATGAGATAGATATTTCTTGACGTATACACATTGCCTTCGGGAACGAAAATATAAATGAAATAATTTCGTCCATTGCTGACCAAGGCGTAGTATTTCTGATTGTCGTAGCGAAGAGGAATCAATTCCCCTTCCGCAATATCTCCGTGGTTGATTTTATACTGCTTTACCTGACCTATCAAATCGCGATACATCCGGTTGTTTTCGTCGGTCAAATCATTGTTGGCGATAATATCCCGGCCATCGGTGATGACCACTTTCCCGCCAATATAATTTTTGAGCCCCGAAAGCAGCCGATTGATAGACAAATTAAAATCTCTCGCATAGCCAGACGAGGTCTGGTAATAGGCCACCAGGACGTACTCCGTACCGGGCAGTTTCGTCGCCGCCACATCCACCACAGAATCATTCTCCATGTAGAGACGCTCTGCATAGGTTTCCTTTACTTTGCTGCTCACGTCCAGCAGGGATTTCTTATTGATTTTCCGATACAGTTCTTTGTACAGGCTGCCATCTTTCTGGGAGGAAGAAATAATATTTCCTTTGCTATCCAGCACCACCAAACCGGTGACGCGAAGATCTCTGGCGTAATCATGAAGTTCCTGGGAATTCCAAATGGGCGCTTCATCGCGCTCTCTCTGCACCAAGTGGAGCTTGTCGATGATGCGATTCAAGTTTAGCATCACCGTCACCTGGTTAAAGGTCTGACACACCTGGTATTCATCGTTCACATACCGAGCCGTGTCGACCATTTCGTTTCGTGCTCGCTCCAAGTCGGACTTACTACCAAAATAGTACACCCCGGAAAGCACCACAAGCGATGCCAATGTCATGAGAGCCACCAGAAGCCAATCGTATGTAAAGAAAGAAATTTTCTTAGTCATGGCTTCGTACCCCCTGCAAGAAATCAGAAGGATTATCAAGATACTTCTTCAAAATAGCTTCTGTGGTTCCATCATTGGCCATATCTTTCATGGCAACATCCAAATCAGCAATCATCTTTCGGCTATCAGTCCGAGAGAACGCCGCACCAATCCCAGTCACTTCCAACGGTTCTGGCAAAATACGGAAATCCAGCTGGTTATCTTTCATGTACTGTCGAAGAGCTTCTTCATGACCAGCAATGGCATCCACATAGCCTTTGTATAAAGAAGTGAATATCAGATTTCGATCATAGAAACTATATACATTCCCTACAGCCAGCCCGTTCTCTTCGGCAATATTCAGCAATCCTTCCGCCTTCGTGTTAGACCGCACCGCCACCACCTTGTCTTTCAAATCAGACAAATGCTGAATATCCACATAAGGATTCACTGCTACCACCTGGCGACTCTTCATGTAAGGCCCGGCCCAGCGATACCAGTACCGCCGCTCCGACATAGAATAACAACACCAGATACAATCAATCTCGCCGTCAGAAAGGAGCTTATCTTTATTTTCCCAGTTAATCAATATAAATTCCGGCTTGTACCCCACCCGATGAAAGGCTTCTTTGGCAATATCGATGTCAATGCCTACATAATTGCCGCTCACGTCCAGATAGACAAAAGGGGCATACAATTCCAGCCCTACCCGCACCACAGGTAAGTTTTCCTTCGTCTCCACCGACTCTGACTTTACTTCCCTGCCGCAGCCAGAAAAAAGGAAACAGAAAATCATCATGAGACACAGAAATAATAGGCTGTGTTTCCAAGACTTCGTACTTTCCATAAGCGTCTCCTTTCAGTAGGATACAGGTTGTTCAAGTTGCTAAGGTTGCTCAAGGTTCTTAGGGTTCTCAGGGTAAGTAAGTTTACACTTTATTTAGTCCCCCCTTCGGGACAATGCTGTTAAGTTAAGGATTTGCGTTAGTAGACATGACTCCGCTAGTGGTGAC
>SAMEA104315425__coassemble_595_pt1 | contig 30452 bp, 24 predicted proteins | sample SAMEA104315425__metabat2_low_PE_033 | metagenome-assembled genome bin SAMEA104315425 (sample SAMEA104315425) | gut metagenome | biome: Monkey gut; feature: monkey-associated habitat; material: faeces | place: China | collected 2013
GGTGGCCCAGAACTAGTCGTCAGAGCGATGAAAGTTCCTTGCTTTTCAGATTTGCTTTTCTGCTTTTTATTTTTGTCTTGCTACTTTTCCAATAGATTCCTCCCGGGCAGAACCCCTGGAAAAGGGAAGCGGTTACAGTCGCATATTTCATTCCCATTTCTTCTCTCCCTCTCCGCCTAGGATAGAAAGGAATGGAATTCATTGGGTTTGAAATGTCCGGGAAACTTTCCCGCTTCCAATACTAGTATCGTAACAAGGGACGATTTTGTGACCCTCTTTTAAAAAAATAATTCATAGTATATCCCATGACCACATACATCCAATAAGGACAAGCATCATGTGACACATTTGAGAACCCTTAGAGGCTTAAGTGCACCCCCATATTTTCGCTCTACTTAACAGCATTACCCCTAGTCACCAGCAAAAAAGAGGCACAAAAGGTCACTCTCATAACCTTTCATACCCCTTTTAACCTTTTATAACCTTACTATGCGAATCGATTTGCCACTACTGCCGCAAACGATATGACCGCTTACTTCGCTTTTTCTACAGCCAGTTTGCTGTATTCATCGACCCATTTTTCAAACTGACCGGATTCGGTGTCCTGTTTGATGATTTCGTTGATAATCTTCACCAGGTCGTCGTTGCCTTTTTTGAGAGCTACAGCAGAGATCTTCTTTGCGCCGTCAAACTGTACATCAGCCAGTGCCAGGTCATCATTAAAAATCAGATACTGTTTGGAAACGACCCCTTCCAGTACGATGCCGTCCAGTTTGCCATTTTTCAGCTGCAGGATCGCATCAGGCACGCTGGAGAGGCCCATCGCTTTAGCACCTTCGACTTTCTGTGCGGTAGCTTCCTGTGTGGTGGATTTTTCAGCACCGATGGTCTTGCCTTTCAGGTCTGCTGCTGTTTTAAAAACGTGCTGGTTCTTTTTCAATACCAACAGTTTCTGTTCTGTAGGAAGATATACATCAGAGAAAGCCATAGCTTTTTCACGTTCTGGTGTAGGAGCTACGCCGCCGACGGCAATATCCACTTTACCAGCGGTAACAGAAGAGAGAAGAGCGGAGAATCCCATATCCTGTACTTCCATCTGCACGCCCAGTTTGTCAGCAATCTGCTGGCACAGTTCCATATCCAAGCCGATGACTTTCTTATCAGCAGAAGTGGCGTCAACGAATACATATGGCGGGTAACCGGAGGAGGTACCTACGATGAGTTTGCCTCTCTTTTTAATGGTCTGCATCAGTTCACCCTGGGCCTGGTCGCCAGAAGCAGCTGGTTTGGCAGCCCCTTTGTCATCACCACAGCCAGCCATCAGGAAAGCACCAGCCGCAGCCAGTCCGAGAAGTGCAAATTTGACGGATTTCTTCATAAGAAAGACCTCTCTTTCAATAATATAATACATATAATATATGACTAGGGATTGGAGATTAGTGTGAAATTTTCCTAATACCTTGATATAACTGTCGAAATAGTAGCATGATGGAAATGTGGTTGTCAAGAATGAGAATATCCTCATTTCTGCCGAAATCATCACGTGTTTTACAGGTTAGCCCTTCGGGCAGGTTATAGCTCTCTGATTCCGCGATTCTCAATGAGCAAGATTTCAAATAAAAAGGTTATAAAAGGTTATACCACTCTATTGAATAACCTTTTATAACCCCGTCGCTATCATCATGTATCCAATTGTCCCAAACCACACCTGGTAGAAATGATAACCTTGTGGCTTAGCGAAATAGCACCATTGTCCTCAACGGTCTTTCTGTAGAATAATAACCTATTCCACTTACCAAAATTTCACCACTGACGCTACAGGCTTATCCGCTAGTGGTTACTTCTGTGCATTTTCTACCGCTTTCTTCGTCATTTCATCAACCCATTTATCGATATTTCCATTTTCCTGGTTTTCTTTGATGACTTCATTGATGAGTTTAATCACGTCATCGCTGGCTTTCGGTACGGCTACAGCAGAGCCCTGGGTATTCACATCAAAGTAAACTTCTGTCGGTGCCAGGTCTGGGTTGGTGACCAGGTACTGTCCGCCTACAATGCTCTGTACCGGTACGGCATCGACTTTGCCCTGTTTCAGTTCCATCAAAGCGTCCGGTACTTTAGCCAGTGCGACGATCTGTGCATCTTTGATTTGTTCCGTAGTCAGTTTTTCCTGCAAGGTGGATTTCTGTACCGCAATTTTCTTTCCATTGAAATCAGCCAAGGTCTTGTATTTCCCTGCATCGTCTTTACGAACCAAGAGTGTCTGTTTCCCTACCAGGTAGCTGTCAGAGAAATCTACGGTTTTCTTTCTTTCATCGGTCGGTGTGATGGCAGAAATAGCGATATCCACTTTACCGGTGGTGATAGAAGAAAGCAGGGACTGGAATGTCATGTCCTGCACTTCCAGCTTCACGCCCAGTTTCTTAGCTACCGCTTCCGCGATCTTCACGTCGATGCCGGTGATGACCTTTTTATCCTTCACAGAAGTATCCAAGAATTCATAAGGCGGGAATCCCGGAGCGGTGCCCACGACCAGTTTTCCATCTTTCTTAATTTTCTGCATCAGTGCGCTCTGTCCAGCCTGGGCAGAAGAAGCTGCAGAATCGGCTTTCTTATCGTCCCCGCATCCAGCCAAAGCAAATACACTGGCAGCCGCCATCCCCAAAATAGCAAGTTTCATCATTTTCTTCATAGTAAAGACCCCTTCTCTGTGTGATTGTCCCGTTAAGAACTTGAGTAAGTAGGTATGATTTCATAGTGCTTACAGGTTTCTCAGGTTGCTCAAGGTTCTCAGGTCCTCGAATCTGCCAATGAACACCAGGGAAATGCTCTCTTCGCTAAAAATCATTCCATAATTGTTCAACTTAACAGGTTATTTTTCTTTACATAAATATTCATCTTATTCACCCACTGTGAATTTTTATGTAGATAATATACATCTTTGAGCATAAAAATGCAAGAGTCAATTTTCATTATTTTGCTATTGCAAAAGGTTATTATTCTACTAATTTCATCTGCTTAACACTTCAACATACCACCAGCGACAAGGTTATTGATTATACTGATTTCTTCTAATAATCACGCAAAAATACCGCCAGCAATAGGGTTATAAATGGTTATGGGATTCTATGTTTTTACATAACCATTTATAACCCCATCGCTGGCGGATTTCTTTATCCCATGACACTGCAACGTTTACAGTAGAATAATAACCTTTTCTCCAACGATATCAGTACCAAAAGACTCATCGTCCAACGTTCCAACTTATACCTCTTTGGCTTCTTCTGACGAACATAGAAAAGATTTCCTTCGTCAAAAGGTTATAAAGGGTTATTTTTTGACTTCGCCTATCCAAAACATAAAAAATACCGCCAGCGACAGGGTTATAAATGGTTATGAGGAAATCCATCATCCCATAACCTTTTATAACCCTATCACTAGCGGTATCTTCACCATGTAACACCACACGTACAAGTCTAAATCATAACCTTATCATCTACGGTATCATTACCATGTACGCTCATAGGAACAAAGCAGAATAATAACCTTCTATTATCCATTCACTTCTTCGACCAATTTCATGATTTCTACTTTCTTTTCTTTCAGTAACCCCCGATCGCCCCGTGTTTCCATGTTGAAGCGAATCAGTGGTTCTGTGTTGGACGGGCGGAGATTAAAACGCCAATTTTCAAATTCCAGCCCTACCCCATCGGTATCATCCACGTGGGTAGCTTTTGGTGCATAGGCGGCTTTCACAGCTTCCAAGGTTTCTTTCACCTTTTTGGCTGGCAGGTTGATTTCGCCGCTGCACGGGAATTCTTTTTCCATGTCTGCCACCAATTCGCCCAAGTGCTTTCCTTTTTCGCTCATGAGCTGCGCCACAATGAGCCAAGGAATCATGCCGGAATCGCAATAGGAAAATTCTCTAAAGAAATGGTGAGCACTGTTTTCAGCCCCATAGATGCCTTTCACCCGGCGCATGGTTTCTTTCATGAACGCATGGCCACCTTTGGATTCCACCGGATGGCCGCCCAAATCATGACAGATTTTCTGGGTGCACCAGAAGACCCGTGGATCATGGATGATGGTTTCTCCCGGGTGCTGCTTCAGGAAATATTCCGCCAGAAGACCCACCATGTAGTAGCCTTCTACAAACTTCCCGTTTTCATCGATAAAGAAACACCGGTCGAAATCGCCGTCCCAGGAAATACCCAAATCTGCTTTCTCTTGCAGCACCGCATGGACCAGCGGTTTTCTACATTCTTCCAGCATAGGATTGGGCACGCCATGGGGGAAGCTGCCATCGGGATCCATGTACAGTTCTGTAAACGTGAAGGGCAAGTATTTCTTCAGTTCTTTAAATACCACATTGGCACAACCATTGCCTGCATCCACAGCGATATGAAACGGTTTCATTCGCTTCACATCGACGAAGCTCAAAATGTGCTGCACATAGTCCTGTAAAATCTCTTTGCTTTGCTGTGTCCCCTTGGCATTTCCTCCCTGGAAATGGCCAGAAAAAGCCAGTGCTTCAATGTCTTTGAGACCCGTATCGGCACTGACCGGAACGCCGCCTTGTCGAACGATTTTGATGCCATTGTAATTGGACGGATTATGGCTGGCGGTAATCATCATGCCCCCATCCATACCGTAGTAGAACGTCCCGAAATACATCATTTCAGTTCCACAAAGGCCGATATCGTACACATCGCTGCCGCTATCCATGAGACCTTCCATCACCGCCTGGGCAATGGCCTGCGAACTGGGACGAATATCGTATCCAATGCACATGGTTTTCGGATGGTACAAATCGCCATAAGCCCGCCCCACCCGATAGGCCAAATCTTCATTGACTTCGGTGGGCACCACGCCACGGATATCATAGGCTTTGAAACCTTCATGAGAAAGCTGCAGGTGTTCCATTATTTCTTCTCCTCTTTTTCAGCCAGACGGGACAATACATTCACATACCCATCGGCGCCGTATTTCAAGCACCGTTTCACACGAGAAATCGTGGCCGTGCTGGCCCCAGTGGCTTCTTCGATGCGGTCATACTTCTCCCCACACTGCAGCATCCGCGCCACTTCCAACCGCTGGGACATATCCCGCAGTTCGTTGATGGTGCACAGGTCTTCAAAAAATTCGTAACATTCTTCTCTATTTTTTAATTGCAGAATCCCATCAAAAAGACGATCTGTCAAAGGATTCACCAATCTCTGATTTACGCTCATATATTTTCCTCCTTCGTGCATGGTGACTCGTGACTGGTGACTAGAAAATACAGGCATCCCATCACAAGTCACCTGTTACTTATTTATATATTTACTTTAGCATATTATAACATTAGAGCTAACATGCCGTAAAGCATTAGTAATCATTCTGCTGTAACCTTGTGAAGAAAGGGTATTATTGTGCTGATTTCGTTGGCAATCATAGAGCAGATTTCGCTTTCCTCAAGGCTATTATTCTGCCTTGCACTTCTTAAGCAAAATCTAAAGCACAACTAATGTCAAGGTTAAAATGGTTATGGTGGGGTATGCATATCCCATAACCTTATATAACCCTTTATAACCTTGAAACTAGCGACATTTTGATACATGAAATAAAAGTTCACGGCAGAATAATAACCTTTCTAAATCTGCGGCGCTTCCCAATTTTATGCGCCGCACCACCACTCCTCACTCCTAATTCCTAACTCCTCACTGTATTTCTCTTGACATTCTTTCTCATACAGAGTACTATAGTTTCAATCGCACTATAATTTTATGGTGCCCAAATTCATAACCCAATTCATCATGAGTGGCGGAGGGACTGGCCCGACGAAACCACGGCAACCATCTTATTTGAAACGGTGCCAATTCCAGCGAGTGTAAACTCGAAAGATGATGTGACCTTCACTTTCATCTTTCAGATGAAAGTTTTTTAGTTTAAGTGACGATTTTTTAAAAAGATTCTTGTAATTCGCGTACCATATCGATTACAGGTTACTCAGGGTTCTCAAGGTTCTAAGGGTACTCAGGTTTCTCGAATGTGCCAATAGACGCTAGGGTCATCCTGTCGTTCGAGAAACCTTTAGCCCCTTGAGAACCCTTAGAACCTTTACCTCAAAAGAAATATTCGTATATTTATCTGCTGTATAAGTGCGATTATATAATAGGGGTATTGGGGTGCTATATGAACTGTGCGCCCCTTCCACCACTACGCACTGCTCACTACGCACTTTGTCGAATAGAATTGCATGAACCCAGTCACAATGTACCAAAAGAGAAAAGGAGCCCCCAATGATTGAACTGAAGCATATAACAAAAATATATGGCGAATTCAAAGCACTGGACGATATCAGCCTCACCATCAAAGACGGAGAAATCTTTGGCATCGTAGGCCAGTCCGGTGCCGGCAAATCTACTTTGGTTCGTTGCATCAACATGCTCGAACCGCCGACTTCCGGTGAAGTCCTCATCAATGGCAAAGACTTGACCAAATTATCCAAAACAGAACTTCGTGCAGAGCGCAAAAACATCGGCATGATTTTCCAGCATTTCAACCTGCTCTCCAGCCGTACTGTAGCGGGCAACGTCGCATTTCCTTTGGAACTGGCTAACGTACCGAAGGCAGAACAGAAAAAGCGGATCGATGACATTCTGGAAATGGTAGGCCTTACGGAATACAAAGACAAATACCCGGCCCAGCTTTCCGGCGGCCAGAAACAGCGTGTCGGTATCGCTAGAGCCATCGTTTCCAATCCGTCAGTTCTTCTCTCCGATGAAGCCACCAGTGCGTTGGACCCAGAAACAGTCAAATCCATCCTGCAGCTTCTGAAAGACATCAATAAGAAACTGGGCATCACCATCATCATGATTACCCACCAGATGGAAGTCATCAAAGAAATCGCAGAACGTGTAGCCGTTATCGAACATGGTCACATCATTGAAGAAGGTTCCGTGGTAGACCTCTTCACCAACCCACAGACAGAAACGCTGAAGAAATTCGTCGGTTCCGTCATGTCTTCCGAAGTACCGGAACAGCTGTCTCACATGGACATCCATCCCACCAAGGAAAAATCCACCGACCAGACCGTGCTTTCCCTGTCCTTCCGCGGCGATGTAGCCAACGAACCAATTATTGCCAACTTGATTAAGAAATACAACCTGGACGTTTCCATCCTCTACGGTTCTATCGATTACATTCAAAATGTTTCCTTCGGTCGCCTCATCATCACCATCGTCGGTCACGAAGCAGACATGAAAGAAGCACTCGACCATTTACAATCTTTACCAATTACAAGCGAGGTGATCGGATATGTCTCCAGTAATAACTAATCTTCTTCTCAAAAGCACCGCCGAAACCATGTACATGCTCGGCGTGTCCGCTCTCATTGCAGCCGTTGTGGGTATTCCTTTGGGGATTCTCCTGGTCGTCACAGAAAAGAACGGGATTCTCTCCTGCCCCATGCTGAATAAGCCACTGGCATTCCTCATCAATATGATTCGTTCCATTCCATTCATCATTTTGATGGTAGCCATCATCCCACTGACAAGAATCATTGCAGGTACCTCCATCGGCACCACCGCAGCCATTGTTCCTTTGACCATCGCTGCCATTCCTTACACCGCCCGCATGGTAGAAACCTCCATCCGTGAAGTACCATTCGGCCTCATCGAAGCCGCTGAATCCATGGGCGCATCCCCATTCCAGATTATTAAGAAAGTCCTCATCCCGGAAGCCCTGCCTTCCATTATTGAAAATATCACCGTCGTAGTGGTCACCTTGATTGGTTCCTCCGCTATGGCCGGCACCATCGGTGGCGGCGGCTTGGGTGACCTGGCCATCCGCTACGGATACCAGCGCTTCCAGGCAGACGTCATGGTAGCCACCATCCTGGTCCTCATCGTAGTGGTCCAGCTCATCCAGTTCATTGGCAGCAACTTGGCTAAAAAGGCCAATAAAAAGTAAGAATCATTTTGCCGCTTTCGGTTTTAATAGTGAGGAGTGAGGAATGAGGAGTTAGGAGTGAAGGTGGACCTGACACAATTCATATAGTCAGGCCAAATGATTATTAAATATAATATAATCTGCGCCGCTTCCAAATTTTGTGCGGCGCTACCACCACTCCTCACTCCTAATTCCTAACTCCTCACTATACAAATAGGTTTCACCCAGATCTGTTTCTACACAGATACTGGCAATTTATAAAAAGAAGGGAAGTTTTAACTATGTTAAAGAAATTTGTTATCGCCGGTCTTTGCGCCCTCTCCGCAGCAGCAATCATCTCCGGTTGCGGTTCCGATGCAAAACCTGCCTCCTCCGCTGCCGCTGCTCCACAGGAAAAGAAAGAAATCACCGTCGGTGCTACCGCCGGTCCTCACGCAGAAGTGGTAGAAGCTGCTGCTAAGGAAGCTGAAAAGAACGGCCTCAAAGTCAATGTAAAAGAATTCTCCGACTATGTCACCCCAGACCAGGCACTGGCTGACGGCGACCTGGACCTGGTTGTTTACCAGCATGAACCGTTCCTGAAGAACTTCAACAAACAGCACAACACCAACCTGGTATCCATCGGCAAAGCCATCCTGATGCGCATGGGCATCTACTCCAACAAGTACAAAGATGTGAAAGACATCCCGGACGGCGCTACCATTTCCATCCCGAATGACCCCACCAACGAAGGTCGTGGCCTGCAGCTCCTCGAAAAAGCAGGACTGATTAAACTCAAAGAAGGCGTAGGCATGAAAGCCACCCCGGCTGACGTGGTAGAAAATCCAAAGAACCTGAAATTCAACGAACTGGAAGCCGCACAGCTCCCAAGAAGCCTGGACGATGTTGACGCTTCCGTCATCACCATGAACTACGTCATGAGCTCCGGCCTCTCCCCGAAAGACCAGGGCATCTTCCTGGAAGCCAAAGACACCCCATTGGCTGTGATGATCATCGCTTCCCGTGACAAAGATAAAGACCAGGCTGCTTACAAGAAATTCGTACAGTACTACCAGTCTGAATCTGTCAAGAAATTCATCGCTGAAAAATACAAAGGCACCATCGAACCAGCTTGGGAATAATATTTTCTGTATGAAAAAAGACCGCTTGCGAAAAGCGGTCTTTTTTTTGTTTCTGGGGTTCTGGTGGTGGCGGACGGGATTGAGACAACTTGGTATATATATCGCTGTCATAAGGTTCTATACCAACAGCCTCTGCCCCTTTCCGTCATTTCGACCGATGGGATTTGTGCTAGATATCTAAAAAGATGCAAGCAATCATGTTGGACAAAAGTGGAGAAATCTTGTGGCTCTTTCGATACTCTCGCTAGTATAACAAGATTTCTCCACTTCTGTCTAACATAGTCCAGAACTACCCGATAGTATCAGAAAGCACAAATCCCATCGGTCGAAATGACGCTCATCTTTTATACCACTCTCTTACCTAAATAGTTGAATAAACAGTAAGCTGCGTCCCCCCTTGAAGGAGTAATGCTATTAAGTTAAGGATTTGTGTTAGTAGACATGATTCCGCTAGTGGTGACAGGTTGCTCAAGGTTCTAAGGGTTCTCAGGTTGCTCAGGTTCCCCGAATGTGCCGATGAATGCTAGCGTCATTAGCTCATTCAAGAAACGTGAGAAACCTAAGTAGCCTAAGAAACCTGAGTAACCTTTGCATCAGCAGAAATCATCACATATTTTGCTTAACTTAACAGCATTACCTTGGAGGAGGGGGAATCAAAGGGGGATAGACGCTCCTAGCGGCATGAAACATTCTGCTCGACAATCCAACAAAGAATTATAATCCGTTAGTGCTGATTGTGTCCCTTCGGGCCACTCTATCCCCGGCTTCGCCGCCCCTTCTCCAAGGGGCCACACCCAGTGCGAATACCATTTTTATTCATTACAAACGAAAACCTTCGCATAATTTTGAATACGAATTAACGAACAGACACTAAATACTATTAGGGGTATTGGGGCGCTTTATGAATTGTGCGCCCCTTCCACCATTTCTCACTTCTAACTTCTCACTTCTAACTCCTAATCCCTAGCCACCAATCACCAGTCACCAACAAATTATAATTGCGGCGCTTCCAAATTATATGCGCCGCCACCACCACTCCTCACTCCTCATTCCTAACTCCTCACTAAAATAAAAAAGAGAGCCATCGCAATGATAGCTCTCTTTTTAATATTATATGATGATTATACCTTCTCGCCTTTTTGAATCCGTGCAATGGCTTCTTTGGCCGCTTTCTGGGCGGCTTCTTTTTTATTCTTACCAATGCCGCTTCCCATATATTTCCCATTGATGGTGATATCCATCCAAATGGTTTTATCATGGTCAGGACCTTCGTCATGGGTGACGGTGTAGCGGATATCTACATCACCGTGGCACTGCACCAGTTCCTGCAAGTCAGACTTGTAGTCATGGTCATAGTCTCCCTGGTCAATCAGGTCCAGGAATTTCTTCATATGACCCAGGATGAAGCGGGCAGCCACGTCATAGTTATTATCCAAGTAAATGGCACCGATAACGGCTTCAAAGGCATCGCCCAGGATGGAGATTCGGGTCCGTCCGCCGGACATTTCTTCCCCTTTTCCAAGGCGCATATATTTTCCTACGTTAAACTTAGCGGCACATTCTGCACAGGAAGGTTTGCACACCACGCTGGCTTTTGCCCTGGTGAGTTCCCCTTCCGGCCAGGTCGGAAATCGGAGGAAAAGATATTCCCCGATAACCAGGTCGAGAATGGCATCGCCTAGAAATTCCAATCGTTCGTTGTCATGGATGACTTCGTTCTTATGTTCATTGGCATAGGAAGTATGAGTCAGAGCCGTATTCAGAAGCTGGGCATTCTGCACTGGAATTTCGTTTTCCGCAGCAAATTTTTCTACTTCTGCCAGACGGTCTCTCCGTCTCATTTCAGAATGACTCATTCTTCATAGCGCCTCATAATAACAACTGCATTGTGACCGCCGAAACCGAAAGCATTGGACATGGTGACATCCACTTTCATATCCAGTGGACCTTCCTTCGCATAGTTCAGGTCACATTCCGGATCTGGAGTCTGCAGGTTCAGGGTCTGATGGACTTTGTTGTGTTCGATGGAGAGAACGCAAACGACCGCTTCGATAGCACCAGCAGCGCCCAGCAGGTGGCCGGTCATGGATTTGGTGGAGTTCACTACGATATCATAAGCATGCTGTCCCAGTACTTCTTTGATGGCCTTGGTTTCGTTCTTATCATTGAGGCCAGTGGAGGTACCATGGGCATTGATGTAATCAATGTCTTCTGGGGAAATACCAGCGTCCTGGATGGCATTTTTCATGCAACGAGCAGCCAGTTCTCCGCCCGGTCTTGGAGCGGTGATATGGTAGGCATCGCCATTGGTACCATAGCCAATGACTTCTGCATAAATGTGAGCGCCACGTTTCTTTGCATGTTCCAGTTCTTCCAGAATGAGAACGCCGGAACCTTCGCCGAGGACGAAGCCATCACGACGGACGTCAAATGGGCAGGATGCTTCTTCCGGTGGGCAATCACGGGAAGACAGGGCATGCATAGCGGCAAATCCAGCCATTGGGGTCTTCGCTACAGCGGCTTCGGTACCGCCAGCAAAGATTACATCGGCATCGCCCCACTGAATCATGCGGGTGGCACGGCCCAGCGCATTGTTACCAGATGCGCAAGCGGTCACATCGGTGAGAACCGGTCCCTGGAGACCAAAGGTAATGGAAACCATACCGGAAGCCATGTTGGCAATCATCATCGGCACAGCAAATGGATTGACTTTACCTGGGCCACGTTTTTCGATACGTTCTACTGTATCTTCCATGGTAGCGATACCGCCGATACCGGTACCAATGATGGTGCCGACACGATTCGGATCTTCCTGGGTCATATCCAGTTTTGCATCTTCTACAGCCATTCTAGCAGCAGCTACAGCAAACTGGGCATTTCTATCCATATGACGGACAGTCTTTCTGTCCCCTACATATTTCACTGGGTCGAAATCTTTCACTTCCCCTGCAATTCTAACGGGGAAATCGGTGGCATCAAATTCAGTGATCGGTCCTACGCCGGATTTGCCTGCCAGCAGAGCATCCCAGAATGCATCTACGCCAATACCTACTGGGGAAACAACGCCCATACCAGTGACTACAACTCTTCTTCTTTCCATTAAAGGAGCACCTCTCTTAATTAAAATCTTTTGAAACATTCATCTATATATGTTAGGTTTTATAAGTAAAATTTTTGTTGTTAGTTGTTGGTTGTATGTTGTTTGGAATCGCAATACCAACAACAAATAACCAAGAACTAACAACATGTTTTTCCTGGATAATACCTCAAAAAAACAGATAACCAATGTAGTCCGCTTTTTTGAAATATTTTCCATTATTTAGGGATTAGGGATTAGTAACTAGGCCCTAGGAATTTGGTAACTAGTAACTAGTGACTAGGAAATAAATATTCCCTTTGGTTCAATGAATAACCTTTTATACCCCGCCCGAAGGGCTACCCTTCATTAACCTAAGGGCTCGGAGTCTACTGACTCTTACCATTCACTTTTTCATTTCATTCATATGGTTTTGCCGGAGAGGAAATTCCCCTCCGGCTTTCCCTTATGATTTCTAATGGATTTAGAAATTACTGCTGGCTGTCGATGTAGTCTACAGCGTTCTTTACAGTTTTGATCTTTTCAGCAGCATCGTCCGGAATTTCGATATCGAATTCTTCTTCGAATGCCATGATCAGTTCAACGATGTCGAGGGAATCAGCGCCCAGGTCGTCGATAAAAGTGGAGTCGATGGTAACATCAGCTTCGCTAACGCCCAGCTGGTCAACAACGATTTTCTTTACTCTGTCAAAAGTGCTCATCTCTAGTTTCACCACCTTTCTATATGATTTGTACCCTATAGATTATATTACATAACCATTCCGCCGTCTACCTTTAAAACTTGTCCAGTGATATAACTTGCATCTTCTGATGCGAGGAAGCACACTGCATTGGCAACGTCTTCAGCCAGGCCCATACGACCCAGCGGAATGGACTGAAGCATCATTTCTTTATTCTTTTCTGGAATCACATCGGTCATGTCGGTAGCAATGAAGCCAGGAGCTACGGCATTGACGCGAATATTTCTACCAGCCAATTCTTTTGCGGTGGCTTTGGTGAGACCGATAACGCCTGCTTTAGCAGCGGCATAGTTGGCCTGACCAGCGTTCCCCATGATACCTACTACAGAAGCGATATTGATGATAGCGCCTTTTTTCTTACGCATCATCATCTGTGCGGCTGCTTTGGTAGTGAGGAAGTCACTCTTCAGGTCTGTAGAAATAACGGCATCCCAGTTTTCTTCTTTCATACGAAGAAGAAGGCCATCACGGGTGATACCAGCGTTATTGACCAAAACGTCCAGCTGACCAAATTCTTCTTTAATGGTCTTGAAAATGCGATCCACATCTTCCGACTTGGATACATCGCCCTGGATGGTGAAAGCCTGTCCCCCAGCAGCAATGATTTCATCTTTCACTGCTTCTGCAGCCGCCTGGCTGCCTGCATAGTTGACAGCTACCGCATAGCCTTTGGCTGCCAATGCCAAAGCAATGGCCTTACCAATGCCACGGGAAGCTCCGGTGACAAGAGCGGTTTTTGTTACGTTTTCCATGGATTATTCTCCTTTCAGAGCTTTGACAACTTCGTCAATGGTTGCCACATCTTCTGCATGGTGGCTCGGTACGGAGCGGTCTATCTTTCTCATGAAGCCAGAGAGAACGGTGCCAGGGCCAGCTTCTACGGTGCAATCTACGCCGCCAGCAATCATGTTGCGGATAGAGTCATCCCAATGAACGGCGTGAGCTGCCTGTTCTACCAGGTTCTTTCTGATTTCGTCTGCTTTGGTTTCTTCTTTGGCATTGACGTTTGCCACAACCGGAATGGTGGTGTCATGGATATCAATCTTATCCAGTACTTCTTTCAAGCGAGCTGCAGCTGGTTCCATCAGTGTGGAATGGAATGGAGCGCTGACTTTCAGCATAATGGCACGACGAGCGCCGGCTTCTTTCATTCCTACGCATGCTTTTTCTACCGCAGCGGTAGCACCAGCGATGACCACCTGTCCAGGGCAGTTGAAGTTTACAGCCTGTACGGGGAGATCTTCCGTGGATACAGCAGCGCATACTTCTACAATTTTTTCTGGAGCGAGGCCAATGACAGCCGCCATGCCGCCTTCTCCCAACGGTACCGCTTCCTGCATGAATTTGCCGCGGAGATGAACCGTATGTACCGCATCCGCAAAGGAAATAGCACCAGCAGCTACCAGCGCGGAATATTCACCCAAGCTGTGACCAGCAGCGATGTCTGGAGTGAGACCATGTTCCTTCAACACCTGCCATACGCAGACACTGGCTGTCAGAATGGCCGGCTGTGTGAATTCAGTCTTCATCAGTTCGGTATCTGGACCTTCAAACATCATCTGGGAAATAGAGAATCCCAAAGTGTCATCTGCTTCATGAATCAATTTTTTGACAGAATCATATTTTTCATACAGATCCTGTACCATTCCTACCTTCTGGGAACCCTGCCCAGGGAAGAGAAATGCTGTTTTCATAACTTTCACACTCCTATGTCAAATGTATCTTACATATCATTTAAATAAAATGAGTAATGAGTAATTCTGGTGCGGCGCATCAACTTATATAGCACCGCCAATTATATAATTTAATTATGGCTTTGCTTTATAAGTTGTGCAAAGCCTACCACCATTCCTCATTTCTCATTCCTAATTTCTCATTGCCTTTAAAACCATTTCATGACATCGCAGCCCCAGGTGAGACCAGCGCCGAAGCCAGTGAGGACTACGTAATCGCCCCGTTTCACACGGCCTGCTCTGACCACTTCGTCCAGAGCAATGCCTACAGAAGCGGCAGATGTATTGCCGTAGCGATCCACATTGACATACATATGGTCCGCCGGAAGGCCTAAGCGTTTAGCGATGGCCTGAATGATACGGTTATTGGCCTGGTGGGCAATGAACATATTGATATCTTCTTTGGTGATACCAGCCATATCCAAAGTCTTCAACGTGGTAGCGCCCATATGGCGAACAGCGGCTTTGAATACTTCCGGTCCTTCCATGTGGATATAAATACGACCGGAATCGATGGCTCTGTGGGTCACCGGTTCTGCCACGCCGCTAGCTGGAATGTTCAGAATCTTTCCTAAGCTGCCATCACTGCCCAGGTCCGATGCCAGAAGGCCATAGCCTTCATCCACTTCCCCAATAACAGCTGCACCCGCTCCATCACCAAAGAGGATGCAAGTGCCGCGGTCTTCCCAGTTCACCAGGCGAGACAGAATTTCTGCACCGATGATGAGGATGTGTTTGTACATACCGGCTTTTACCAGATTGGATGCCAGAGCGACCGCATAAATATAGCCAGAGCAACCAGCAGAAATATCCATAGCACCTGCATGTTTGCATCCCAGTTTATCCTGTACCATGCAAGCAGTGGATGGTACCACATAATCAGGAGAAGCGGTAGCAACAATGATGTAATCGATGTCATCGGGTGTTACTTTCGCCATTTCCATGGCATTTTTAGCCGCTTCCACACAAAGGTCAGATGTGGTCTGATTCTTTGCCGCAATGTGTCTGGTTTCGATGCCTGTACGGGTACGAATCCATTCATCGCTGGTTTCTACCATTTTTTCAAGATCTGCATTGGTCAGAATCTTCTCCGGTGCATAATGCCCGGTACCCAAGATTCCGGCAGAACATAATTCACTCATATATATAATGTGTCCTTTCTTGTAACAGTTAACAGTTAACGGTTAACTGTTAACTATTCTGTTTTCATCTGCTTCAAAGTATCCATGACAATTTGGTCCAGATGTTCACGGCATACCCCTTCTGCCATATGGATGGCATTTTTGATGGCCTTGGCTTTGGATGCACCGTGGCAAATCAGCAGACCGCCTTTGATCCCCAAAAGCGGAGCGCCACCATATTCGGCATAGTCCAAACGCTTCACCATGTATTTTTTCAATGCTGGTTTCAAAAGTAAGCCTCCGATTTTCGCCAGGATGCCTCCTTTATAGACCGCATCTTTTAAGAGAGAAGCCACCAGTTTGCCGGCCCCTTCTCCGAATTTCAAAACCACATTGCCTGTAAAGCCATCGGTGACAATGACGTCAAATTCGCCGCTCATCACGTCTCTGCCTTCTGCATTGCCTGCAAACGGAATGATTTTCTGATTGCGGAGAATTTCATTGGCTTCAGCTACCAGAGGGCTCCCTTTGGTCACTTCTTCGCCAATGTTCAAAAGACCGATTTTCGGCGATGCAATGCCTGCCACTTTGGTGGCATAGATATAGCCCAGAAGAGCATTTTGTACATAGGTTTCTACTTTAGGCTGTGCACTGGCGCCAGAATCAATCAGATAGGTGTAGCCACCTTTTTGATTCGGAATCGGTGTCAGGATGGCTGGACGTTCGATGCCTCTGATACGACCAATACCCAAAAGGCCTGCCGTCACAGCAGCGCCAGTAGAACCAGGTGCTACCAAAGCCCCACATTCGCCGCTTTTTACCAACCGCGCCCCTACAGAAACGGAAGCATCCTTCTTTTTGCGGTACGCCATGCCAGGATGTTCTCCCATTTCAATCACTTCGGACGCATGGTGAATCTCAATCAGTGGATTATTTTCTTCGTGGTTCTGTACCAGAATGGGGCGAATCTGCTCTTCATCGCCTACCAGTACCACAGGAATCTTCCATTCCCGTACGGCCTGAATGGCTCCTAATACAATTTCCAACGGCGCAAAATCTCCACCCATAGCATCGACAGCTATTTTATCCATGGGACGCCTCCATTATTTCAAAATTTCCATAATAAACTTTGCACGGAAAACTTCTTCTTCCCCAGCAAAGAAACTGATATAAATATGTTTTTTATTTCCTCTAACAAGAACAATGCGACCTTTCATCACCAAAGCAGTCCCTGGTGTCACAGGTACTTTATATTTGATATTTCCTACTTGGGTCGATGCAAAAGATACGCCTGCCAAAGATTCCGCAAAGGAAGCAGCAGCGCCATACAACTTTTCTGCCGAAACCATGCCGGACCCATTGGCCATGTCTTCATTGGTCTGAAACAAACCGACAGCTTTGACGCCTACTTCCAAATCCAAAATCCGGAGACCACTCTGTGGATCACTTCCGTGACCTGCCACCAAGTGTTCCACCCGATCCCTCATTTGTGGAATGCCCAAAATCTGTCTGTCCAGACGAATAGTTGCAGCCGAAACAGAAAATTTTTCTGCCAGATCCCCATCTGTCAGACATGGATTTTGGCGAAGTAGATTCTGTATGGCAGCTCGTCTATCATTTTTATCCATTTTCATTTTTCTGCTCATTTTATCACCTGCTGATAATACTATACCACAAACAGTCAAGTCCTGCACGCAAAAGGTGATTTTCTTAGGACACATCCTGTTTTCTTTTTCTGTTGCGAAAGTGAAAACTTTCATAAATTTCGCGATTTGGCCCTACCTTTCATTCTGAAAAAAACAATTTGCAATGAAGAAATATTAAAATTTTTCCTTCCTTTCCCCTTCATCAGCTAGAGTACTCATCCAAATGTCTCATTTGCCCAAAACGCCAAATCAGCCTATTTTACTGACAATTTTAAGTACCAGTTTTTATCAGCAGGTGCTAATTCAAACGTGTAATTTATGCCCGTTTAAATTAAATTCAAGTTCTTTTTCAAAATAATCCATTGACTTATTTCGTGACATAGCATAAACTACAGTAAATACAGGATATCTTACATTTGATAATTTGTCAAACGTAATTTGAAAGTTGTATGCATTATTTATGAGTTTGTATGACATACGGTTAAGTAACGTAAGCAATGATTTCTGTTTCTATAAAGTTTCTCAGGTTGCTAAGGATTCTCAAGTTTCTCAGGTTGCGCAAGCGAGATATTTCCATCAGCGTCAATCAGCACATTCGAGAACCCTCAGAACCCTTAGAACCCTATCACTTCTATGGAAATCATGACAGCTAACTCCCATCTTAACTAAATGACAATGCCTTTATAAGGCATTCTGTACCGAAGGAGATAAAAATGACATTACCGAAATTACATATTGGAAATCTGACTGCTGATGTGCCGATCGTACAGGGCGGCATGGGAATTGGCGTCAGCCTGTCTGGGCTGGCCAGTGCGGTAGCCAACGAAGGCGGCGTAGGGGTCATCTCTGCAGCCAACATCGGATTCAATGAACCAGATTTCCGTACCCATACCATTGAAGCTAATCTGCGTGCCATCAAAGAACAGCTTCGCATTGCCAAAGAAAAAGCAAAGCGCGGCATCATTGGGATGAACATCATGTGGAAAGGTCAACACTATGAAGACTATGCTCGCTGCGCTGCGGAAAATGGCGCAGACATCATTTTCTCCGGTGCCGGACTTCCAGCAGACCTTCCGGCTTGCGTCGAAGGCACTGATACAAAAATCGCCCCCATCGTAGGCTCCCCGAAAGCAGCTCGTGTCATTCTGAAGCTGTGGGAACGTCATCACCATCGCACCGCTGACATGGTGGTCATTGAAGGACCAAAAGCAGGCGGTCACTTGGGCTACACCAGAGAACAAGTGAAAGAACACGAACATGACGGCTATGAAAATGAAATCAAAGAAATTTTGGAAGTCGTCAAAGAATTTGAAAATAAATTCGAGAAAAAAATTCCTGTCATTTTCGGCGGCGGTGTATTCTCCAAAGAAGATATCCAGCACTACCTGTCCCTGGGCCTTTCGGGCGTACAGATGGCTACCCGCTTTGTAGCTACCAAAGAATGTGACGCTTCTGATGCTTTTAAAAATATGTACGTCAATGCCAAGAAAGAAGATGTGACCATCGTACAGAGCCCGGTTCACATGCCAGGCCGTGCACTGCTGAATCCATTCGTCAAAGAAGTGATGCAGCACCGCATCGCCCCCACCAGCTGCTTCCATTGCCTCAAAACATGCGACCCCAGAACCACCCCGTACTGCATCACCATGGCCCTCATCCGTGCTGTTCGCGGTGACGTAGATCACGGCCTGGTCTTCTGCGGTGCTAATGCGTGGAAAATCGATAAAATTGTTTCCGTTCATGATCTGATCCAGGAATTGGTGGGTTGACTGGTGACTGGTGACTAGTAGCTGGTGACTCGTGACTGGTGACTGCTGACTGCTAACTGTCAACTGCCAACCGAATAAAGTGCCTGAGTAAAGTAGATATGCTTTGCTCAGGCGTTTTTTGTGTGGAAAGGTTGCTAAGGGTTCTGAAGGTTCTAAGAGTTCTAAGGGTTCTAAGGGTTCTTGAACGTGCCTCTATCCATAAACGTCATTTCGACCGACGGGATTTGTGCTTACTGACACAGCCGTGCAGTCCGGTACTATGTTAGACAGAAGTGGAGAAATCTAAAAGCACCAGCGGTATTCTCTCCAGCTGAGCAGAACCGTAACGGGATATCTCAGTTGGAATGAATGCCGCTAGAGGTTTGAGATTTCTCCACTTTTGTTCAACATAGTACCAAACTACACGTTATAGTCATCAAGCACAAATCCCATCGGTCGAAATGACGCTATAGATGATTCCACTAGAGTATTCCTAATCCCTAATCCCTAATCCCTAGCTACTAATCCCTAATCCCCAATCACTAGTCACCAGTCACCAACTACCCAAATCAAAAAGAGCCACTCCCAAAGGAGTGACTCTTTTTGATTGACCACCACAGGTGATTATTTCTTCAGATGATGGCTGCCGCGTTCGGTGATTTCTACGCCAGCTTTGCACAGTGGGCATTCTTCTGGTTTGTAGGTCGGAACGGTGAGGTGCAGCAGTGGGAATACTTTTTCCGGTGGTACGCCGAAGTCTGCTTTGCCGCCGCTTCTGTCTACCAGAAGGCCGATACCTACGATATCGCCTTTGGCTTTGTTGACTACGTCAACCACTTCTTTGATGGAGCCGCCGGTGGTAACGATGTCTTCTACGATGAGGACTTTTTCACCAGGAGCGACTTTAAAGCCACGACGAAGGGTCATTTTGCCATTTTCTCTTTCAGTGAAGATGGAACGAACGCCCAGGAGACGAGCGGTAACCTGAGAAAGGATGATGCCGCCGGTAGCCGGTCCGATGACGGTTTCGATGCCTTTGTCTTTGAAGTGTTCAGCGAACTGTTCACAGAGTTTTTCGGTGTATTCTGGATGCTGCAGTACGTTGAATTTTTCTACGTACAGTGGGCTGTGGAGACCGCTGGTCAGAAGGAAGTGGCCTTCCAGAATGGCTTTGGTTTCTTTCAGCAAGGATTCGATTTCTTTTTCAGTCATCATGATTATGCATTCTCCTTTATTTCTTTCAAAATTAAACGGGCAGCCGCACAGGGATCAATAGCCTGTGTAATCGGTCGTCCAATAACGAGCATAGAAGAGCCGTCTTTGAACGCATCAGACGGAGTAGCAATACGTTTCTGGTCATCGGTCTGGGCGAAGGATGGACGGATACCTGGGGTAACAATGAGGAAATCATCATCGCCAGCCATCTGACGAATGGAAGCAGCTTCTCTTGGGGATGCCACAACGCCATCAACGCCGGAATCTTTAGCCAACTGTGCCAGTTCCAATACGTGGTCCTGGATCGGAAGGTGTCCCCCTACTTCTTCCCAACCTTTGTCATCAAAGCTGGTCAGAACAGTCACGGCCAGAATCTTCGGACGTTCTACGCCCAATTCATCGGCGGTGATTTTCGCATACCGGGAAGCGGCCTGCATCATGGCACGACCACCAGCGGCATGAACGGTGATGAGATTTACACCCAGACGGGTCACAGAAGCCACACTGTGGCCTACGGTATTGGGGATATCGTGAAGTTTCAGGTCAAGAAATACTTTCTTTCCATGTTCCTTCAGATATTTGATGGTATCACTGCCAGCGCTGTAGTACAGTTCCATTCCTACCTTGTAGAAAGAAACCAGATCCCCCAGTTCATCCACCAGGACTTTCATTTTGTCAAAGCTGTCCACGTCCAATGCGACAATCAGTCTGTCATCGGCCGTGTAGATTTCATTGTCTCCCATTTCCGCACTCCTTTTCTTCTACAATGGTGACTGGTAGACTGGTGACTGGTGACTAGAAATAAAACCCAGTCACCAGTCACCAGTCACCATATAACTTTTCGTTCCTATCGGACAGATATATCCATATCTGGTCTATTATATCATTTCATACTCATTCTGGCACGGACTTTTTGAAAAATCATAGATTTTTCAGTGACGAGTGAGGAGTAGTGGTGGCAGCACAGATAAAGAAAGGTTATTATTCACCATTTTTCATATTCTAACAAAGTAATACTATCGCCTGTCACAAGCTTATAAAGGGTTACAAAAGGTTATGAGATTACGGTACGTGCATAACCTTTTATAACCTGTTTAACCTCGATAGCAGCGGTATATGTGATTCTGTTTGATATAGAAGTCAGTAGAATAATAACCTTTATAAAAGGGGAGTATTGGGGCGTTTTACGAATTGTGCGCCCCTTCCGCCACTCCTCATTCCTCACTCCTAACTCCTCACTAAAAAAAGAGATGAGACACCCTACGTATCTCATCTCTATATTTCGCACTATTTCCCTGCGTGTGCCGCTGCTTCTTGGATCATATGAACCGTGACGGAGTTGAATTCCACGGGAGCTTCCAGGGCTTTCACTTCTTTGAAGCCTACGCCCAGTTTGCCTGTGTAGTAGGCAATGACTTCGCCTTTGGTATTGATTTTAGCGGCGTAAATGGTCTTGTCGTCCCCTACGCCAACCAAGCGGAAGGCGCCTGGTGGAGAAATGATTCTCCAGGAGCTGTCGTCTCCATTGAAGGTGTACAGGATGCCCTTCTGGCTATCATCGTAGAAGAGGCGATCTTCGTCGTAGAATACAGCCAATTTTCCGATGTGGGAACTCTGGACGTAAATGCGGCGGGTATCGTAGTTGGCATCGGTTCTATAAATGCGATAGAGCCCTTTGCCCACTTCCATTTTCATATACACCGCATTGGTGGCAGTGGAGTAAGCCACGTCCACGATTTTCGCATTTCGTGGAAGGTCACGAATGGGCGCGTCGGATTCATGGGTAGTCCCTTCTGGATTGTAGCGCGCCAAGGTAACATCCCAGCGGCCACCTTTCCAATGGATCGGATACATGGCAATGAGGGCCAAGTTTCTATCGGGCATCCATTCGAAGAAGGAAACGCCCTGGTTCTTCAGGTCCACTTTCTGTGGGTTGCTCAAATCTTCCGCTTTGTAAATCCAGACAGAATCCTGGGTCACATCGGCCATGTATTTGTAATCAAAGGAATAGTAGGCCTTCCCTTTGACCTGCACTTTGGCATACAGTTTCTTTCCTTCTTTTTCCGCCTGTTCCGCCATTTTGTCCTTCACATCGGACATATCATAGTCACTGCTGGAAAGAGGAGCAAAGAGGACTTGGTCCATGTAAATGTAGGCACCGGCCTGGATGCCGAAGCCAAGGACAAAGCAAACCATGAATTTGGCAAATTTATTTTTCACTTTGTCCTCCTTATTTCACGATAAATGCAGTCGGAATCATACGCTCGCCCAGAAGGTCTGCCGGTTTGTTTACCACCTTGCCATTGTAGTACAAGGTGGTCGAAGAACCGCCATCCAGATTGGCTGCGATGTATGCACCGTTTTCATAGAGAATATTCTGGGAATCCACCAAGGTGGCGCCGATACTGTATCCTGGCTGACGTCCGTCGATAACCAGGAAAAGAATGGTACCATCTTTTTTCTGTCCGATGGCAGAACGAGGAGAAATCCCCCATCCGCCGTCACCGCTCTTGATGACCTTTTCGCCATTGATGATCAGCGGCGGTCCGAAAGTCAACCCTTCGATAGCCCCCAGATCGCGCAGTTCTTTCTTATTATAATGTCCAGCAATAAGGTTGCCGCTCTTGGTCATACCTACGAAATCGACTTTTTCCTGGTCGTCTACTTGCTGTCCTAAGAGATATTTCCCTTCATGGAGAATAAATCCATAAGGAAGGCGGCCGATACCGGTGCCATTGGGGTCATAGAAACCGCCCCCATTGATAGCTGCCACGGCATTATTGGTCTGGGCAATATGAGATGTGGTATCCCCTTTTTCATTGATATCTGCTGCGGTGGCCACTTGCACCCGCTTCGGGTTTGGTATTTCCAACAGATACCCGACGAAACGGGACGTCTCGATTTTCTTCAGATTCAGCGTGGAATCCGTGCGGGGTTTGAAAGAAAATACTTTCTGCTTATCTGTGGTGGTCACAACCCCTAAAATCTGATTCAATTCATCCTGATTGTACAGCCAGGTGATGTACTGGGGATGACGGGAGCGCATAATGGCCCCCACCACGGCTCTCTTCAAATTGCCGAAAGGTCCAAACAGCACCACAATCGGCGACGTGATGAGGAAGAAAACCAAGGTGATGAGAACAAATTTAACCACCAGGTTGTTGAAAATTCGTTTCATTCGTACTCCTATGAAATAAAATTAGTAGCTAGTATCTAGGGATTAGGGATTAGTAGCTAGAGATAAGGGGAAAATAGCACCGAGTCCAATTGTCGTACCGTTGGCGTTTTATACCGCTTGTGCAACCCCCTCAGCCTTCGGCAGCTCCCCCGACAGGGGAGCCAAGGCACTAAAGAATAATCAAAAAGGGTATTGGGGCGCTTCTTAAGTTGTGCGCCCCTTCCACCATTCCTAATTCCTCATTCCTAATTCCTCATTGCATTTACACTGGTGCGTAGTTATCTTTTGTCAGTCGTTCGCCGTAGCGAGCCAGGGAAATATCATTTCCAATGTATACACGTTTCAGATCATACGGATAGCTGCCTACGTGAACACGGCCGGCGTCGGTGGTGACGGCCATTTTAATGCCCAATTCTTTGCAGATACCGATGACTTCATCGTCATAATCACCATAGGGATAGGCCAGCCAGACATTATCGATGCCTAAGTGCTGTTTCAAAGCATCATTGGCGCCTTTGATTTCATTGATTTTTTCCTGCTTGGTGGCTAAATTATGTAACTTCGGATGGGACAAAGTGTGATTGGAAATGGTCACGGTGTGACTATCGGCCATTTCTTTCAACTGGTCCCAAGTCATGCGGTTGTATGGTTTGCCCACATCATCGGTGATGACAAACAGGGTCCATGGGAATCCATATTCCTTCATCAGCGGATATACCACGCTGTAGCTGTCTGCATAGCCATCATCAAAGGTAATGCACACCGGCTTTTCCGGAAGCGGAGTCCCTTTGGCTACGTAATCATACAGTTCCTGCATGGTAATCGGATGGTATCCATGGTCACGAAGATAATTCATCTGCAACCGCAGATTGGCTTCGGTCATGACCGCTGCATTGTCCTTCAAATCACCAATCATGTGATACATCAGGACCGATACCCCTTCCGGTACACTGTACTTCACATCTTCTGCACGATGTACCACAGCGACCCCAGGTTTCAGATTCGGGTCCGCCTGCGCGGTAGAAGCAGCCTTCACCGCATCGCCGGTCTGCTGTGATGGACTGTCATTTCCACATCCAGCCAAAGTCAGACAAGACACGGACAGCAATGCTGCGGCGGCCAATGCCATGGACTTTTTCCATTTCGTCGTATGTAATTTCAATTCTAAATACTCCCTTTTGTGCAATGTCATTCACTGATGGGCTTTTCCCATTTCGATATCCATTACTGATTTCTATGTTGCCTATTTTTAGACAATATACGGTTTATATTTTACTACGAAATAGATGTAAAAGGAAGAACAGATTTCTTTTGACTCAATGATTTCTGTGGCAGAAGGTTCTGGGATTGCGATTCCGGCAGTGCATCACTTGTGTTTTATTTCACTAGGCTAAGGTTCTGTTGGTGGAAATAGGGATTTTCTCTCATCTCAATGAGTCCACTGTCGTAAGATTCTAAGGGTTCTGAGGGTTCTGAGGGTTCTGAGGGTTCTGAGGGTTCTGAGGGTTCGTCGAATGTGCCTCTATGCCTACCCGTCATTTCGACCGAAAGGATTGATGCTTGATGACTATATAGTGACTGCTCGTTAATTCGTTTTCTGAAATTATGCAAAGGTTTTCGTTTGTAATGAATAAAAATGGTAGTACCACTAGCATGTGGCCCCTTGGAGAAGGGGCGGCGAAGCCGGGGATAGAGTGGCCCGAAGGGACACAACCAACACGGGCGGATTATAATTCTTTGTTGGATTGTCAAGCAGAATGTTTCATACCGCTAGGAGCGTCTATCCCCCTTTGATTCCCCCTTCTCCAAGGGGGGACGCAGCTTACCGTTTATTTCACCTTCTTTTTTATGAGCTCAGTGCAAGAGAATTTATGAAAGCACACATAAATCCATGCATTTTACTTGCGTGAATTCATATTCTATCTCACATAGTATCGATCTACATTGCAGTGTCACCAAGCATCAATCCCGTCGGTCGAAATGACGTTACGCTGAACCGCTTAGTGCCTATCAATATAAAATCATATTTCCATAGAGTTTCTAACAAGTAAAAAGGCACCACAAAAAAAGGATTATAAAAGGCTATGAAACTAGCGAAAACGCATAACCTTTTATAACCTTTTTAACCTTGTCGCTGGCAATAACAAACAATGTTTCGCCGAAGAAATCAGCAGAATAATAACCCTTCTCCGCATTACCACAAAAGCCACCATATTTTGCGGCACCGTCATAGGCTCTATCCCACATACTCACACAATATTTTATACAGCAGCGGCGGGTCGATGGGTTTGGACAGGTGGTAATTCATGCCTGCCTCGATGGTTTTCTTTTGTTCTTCCGCAAAAGCATCAGCGGTCATGGCAATGATAGGGATGCTGGCAGCGTCCAGTCTGGAAAGCTGGCGAATCTGCCTTGTGGCTTCCAATCCATCCATGACGGGCATGCGGACGTCCATCAGAATGGCGTCGAAATGGTGCACCGCCGATTGTGCGAAGGTGTCCACCGCTTCTTTGCCATTTTTCGCCACCGTCACCACCAGGCCCACTTTTTCTAGAATCAGCTGGGCCACATAGATATTGATTTCATTATCCTCTACCAGGAGAATCTGTTTTCCTTTCAATCGTTCCAGAGAAACCTGCTGTGCTTCCTCTGTGGACTTAGCTTCCACCATTTCCACGTAAAGGTCCACGGTAAATTCCGTTCCCTTGCGGAGCTCACTTTTCACTGAAATGGTGCCGCCCATGGCATCGACCAGACTTTTCACGATAGACAGGCCCAACCCGGTTCCGTTTGACGAATCAGAAAGAGCAGACCGCTCCTGTGAAAAAGGGGTATACATGTGCTTTTGAAACTCTTCGCTCATACCTATACCGTTATCCCGGACCACGAAGCGAAGACCCTGTTTCCCTTCCTTCATAGGAAGTTTTTCTGTATAAAACTCGATCACGCCACCCTCAGGGGTATATTTCACCGCATTGGATAGCAAATTGAAGAAAATCTGATTGAAACGGAGCCGATCCACCATGATATCCTTCCCGATATGGCTAGGCAAATGAAGCTGAAAGGTCTGGTGCTTCGCTTCCACCAAAGGGCGAATGATGGTATTGATGTACTCTTTAAACTCTTCCAATCCCAGCGGGTCCTTCTTCAGGGTCAAATCCCCGTTCTCGATTTTGCTCATATCCAGGATATCATTGATGAGGCCTAAGAGAAATTTACTGGACGTGTTGATTTTGTGCAAATATTCCTTAATGACCGGCAGTTTCGTTTCATCGTCCGCCAAATGGGTGAGCCCAATGATGGCATTCATAGGCGTCCGGATATCGTGGCTCATGCGGGAGAGAAATTCCGTCTTCGCCTGGGCCGCTGCTTCCGCTCGTTTGGCAGTGGCTTTCAGTTCCTTATTCTTCTCCTCTATTTCCTTGTAAAGAGCCAGACGCCGCTGCTCTTCTACGGTGATATCACACCACACATAGACCACGGCGTAGCTGGCATTGATGATGAGCCATCCCGGATTAGCCAACTGAATCCAAATGAAGCAAATGGTGGTCACATAAAAAGAGAGCAGCAGAAATACATTGACCTGGGGCTCCACTTTCTTATGATTGATGGCCACCAAGAGGATCCCTATAAAAGAATAGAGCATAATAAATCCCACACCCACGGACATGAACATAGGGCCGCGGGAGTAGTGGATATCGGGGGTCAAATTGAAAAACAAAGAATTGACTGGATTGGTGGCCGCCAGCATCATATAGCCCCCATAGGGTGCGAACAGGTAGGCCAATCGTTTCTTCATCTTAGGCAGCGGCATGTCATGGTGAATCATAATGTACGTATAGAACACCCACACCGCCGCCAATAGAGGCATACTCATTACGTAGATGGTCATAAATATTTCATAGGACCACCAATCCTGGAACTCATTCTGGGCGATAGAAGAAATAATATCGATCCCCACGTTGATGATACTAAATACTAGCACCAGAAAAAACGCATGACTCTGTAAATCCTTGTACCCTTGGTTCTCTTTCCGCTGGATATACTCCTTCATCAGCATAATCAGGAAAATAGCCAAAGCGAAATAATCAGTCTCCACATGCCACATGTCGGTCACCTCTTCGCAAACGCTGCCCTTGAAACGATGCACCACCCTGTTATTTATACAATTTTTAGATTTTTTATTCTTTTCTTTGATTATACGCTCATTAGGGGAGAGAAACAAGGTTCGGTTAGTGGAAATAGAAATTTTTTCACATCTCAATGGTTCCGCGGTCATATGGTTCTGTTAGTGGAAATAAGTTTTTTCTCTCATCTCAATGATTCCGCTATCATAAGGTTCTAAGGATACAAAGGGTTCTTAGAGTTCTCCGTTTCATCGAATGTGCCTCTACACCGACTCGTCATTTCGACCGATCCTATCCGTGCTTGCTGGCATAGAAGTATTGAAATGAGATGTGCCCCTGAGTGGAGAAATCTAAACAGCACCAGCGGTAAGGGCTTAAAGTATCACATCATAACGGTGAGACCATATTTCGAGCAAAGCGAGAAAAACAGCTCTAAGGAGCTGCCATGATATGTGCCATCAAGCCCTTACCGCTACAGAACCTTCCCTAAAGGTGATATAATAAACCATATGAAAAATAAGCTATTTTCTTCTTTGAAAACCGAAAGGACCAATCATGAAACACACCATACAACTCTTTCTCACCTTCCTTGTCTTACTGCTACTTTCGTTCTTCCTGCCCCATTTTGCAGAAGCCAAGCAAGCCACCATCACGGACCTGCGCTGGACCTCCCGCAATGATGGCGACCCGCCATTTGTCCGTATCGCCATGGACCTGACCAAAGCGGTTCACGCCGAAGCAGCCATTGACGAAGAAGGAAAGAACTTTGAAGTCATCCTGAAAAACACCGACATGGGAAATGCAAAGTCCCAATACGACATGGACAACCGTGCCATCGACTTTGCTACTATTTCTGAAAAAGACGGCGACACCTACCTGGACGTGGCACTCACCAAAGCGCAGACCATGGAAAATATTCGCGTCTTTGCCCTTCGCCCGGATGCCAAACTGCAGAAACCACACCGTCTCGTCGTAGACATCCCCATCATCGGTGCCAAGAAAACCTATACTGCACCGGCTGTCACCCCAGCTGCTACCACAAAAAAAGCAGATAAAAAGAGCACCAACAAAACCAGAACAGAAACTAGCACCAAAGCACCGGCTGTACAGAAAGTCAATGTGTCCGCCGACGCCAAGAGAGTGCTGAAAGGAAAAATCATCTGCATTGACCCTGGACACGGCGGCACTGATGTAGGCGCCATCGGCCGACTGGGTGGAAAAGAAATTTATGAAAAGAATATCACCCTCTCCATCGCCTTGCCCCTTCGGGACATGCTCACCTCCGCCGGTGCGAAAGTGGTCATGACCCGCTCCACTGATAAAGACGTGTACGGCCCCTGGGCAGACGCCGATCCGGAACTGCAAGCCCGTTGCGACGTAGCCAATGAAGCCCACGCCGATGCCTTTATTTCCATCCACATCGACTCCTTCTCCAACGGCAACGTAGACGGCACCACCGCTTACTACAACGCCAAAAGCTCCAAAGACCTGCTACTGGCCCAAATGATGCACCAAGCCACCATGAGCGGCCTGGCCATCCCCGACCGGGGCGTCAAATCCAACGACTTCTACGTCAATGTGAATACCACCATGCCATCGGTACTGATGGAAATGGGATTCATCACCAACCCCCATCGCCTGCAAATGCTCACCTCCACCTGGGGCCCAAAAACCATCGCCAAAAGCCTCTTCAACGGACTGGTGAACTATTTCTCTGCCATATAAGCATTTATCGACTATCACCATATTTCATTTAAAAGGATATATCTAAAGGTTATTATTCTGCTGACTTCTATATCAAACAGAATTTCATATGCCGCTACAATCAAGGTTAAAAGGGGTACAATAGGTTATGCGAAACCGGTATTCCCATAACCTTATATAACCTTATTAACCTGGCATCTAGCCGTTATACTTCTATGTTAGAAATAGAAGTCAGCAGCATAATAACCTTATATATAAAATCCGACGCTTCCAGATTTTATGCGCCCCTTCCTCCACTCCTAACTCCTCACTCCTAATTCCTCACTGCTTTTCCCGGAGGTTCTTATGAAACACCTATATGCCCTATCCACGGCTCTTCTCATCACCTTGGCCCTATCCGGCTGCGGCGGCAACGCCGTCACCCAGCCTACAGACAAAACCATGGTGCCACCAGCCTCATCTGCCTCGGTCCCAGCTGAAAAAGAAGCCACCCTCACCTACTACAAAGCCAGCGAAGACGGCCTGCACATCCTGCCAGTACACATCAAAGTTAAAGCCGGAGACCGCACCGCCAAAACCGCCATCACGGAAATGCTCAAAACCGATCGAAGCAGCAAGTACCCGGTGCTCCCCGCCGGAGTTAGCTTAAAAAACGTCCACCTGGAAGATGGTACCTGCACAGTGAACTTCACCAAAGAGCTGAACGACCTCAAAGGCGAAACCAACGAATCCCTCTTCCTCGCCATGACCGTGGACACCCTGACCGAATTTCCAAATATCAAACAAGTGGAAATCCGTGTAGAAGGTAAACTCCCCAAATTCCAGACCAAGATGAAACAGTTTAAACGGGATGAAACATTGATATTGATGGAAAAGAAATAAGCCTCGTACATCTAAAAAGAAGGATGAAATCACGATTTCCCATGATTTCATCCTTCTTTATTGGGATGGTAGTTAACGACTACGTATTCAGATTTTGATTGCTAAGGAATCTAAATGAATGAGCAAGCACTATATATTTGCCTTATGGATTGGTATGATTTACAATGAATGTAAGAAAGCAGGATTCTTATTTTATGGCTTTGAAGGG
>SAMEA104315425__coassemble_609_pt1 | contig 29578 bp, 18 predicted proteins | sample SAMEA104315425__metabat2_low_PE_033 | metagenome-assembled genome bin SAMEA104315425 (sample SAMEA104315425) | gut metagenome | biome: Monkey gut; feature: monkey-associated habitat; material: faeces | place: China | collected 2013
GATTTTATTTGTCTTTTATGTATTTCTAATTTACACAATCTATTGTACACTCTCACAGGCCTCCTCTAGCCATAAATACACTATGTGACATTCATGATATAAGCAAATTCACTGTTTACCGTAAACTGTTAACCGTCTACCAATGACAGACACTTGTACTTCGCGCCTGCCAATCCAAATCCTGTACACCTACACTAGACACTTCATCCTTTTTCCTCTGCAGCGAAAAAATAACAAAGATCCTGTTTCGGTCCGGAAGATTTGAACATTTCAGAGGCTTTTCACCTCCATGATACGCACAAGCGGTATACACTTATGCATATCATGGAAATGAAAAACTTTATTTAGTGAGGAGTGAGGAGTGAGGAGTGAGGAGTGAGGAGTGGTGGAAGGGGCGCACAGCTTATAAAGCGCCCCAATACCCCTTTTATATAAAATATATACTTTGCGACGCTTCCAAATTTTATGCGCCGCCACCATCATTCCTAATTCCTAATTGCATTTACCCTTCTATCTATATAAACGAAATAGGGGTATCAAAAAACAACCTATTCATATTACGTTTTCATTAATTTTGGCTTGCAGTTAGCAGTTATCAGTTAGCAGTGTTTTTCTGCCTACTGCTAACCGCAAACTGCTTACTTATCCCCCCTCTATATATTAAAATTGCAGAAGTACCCAAAAATCACAACATCAAATTTAAATTTTTTCATTTTGTTGTTAGTTGTCTGTTGATGGTTGTTGGTTTTGGATTTACGTTCCGAGTTCTTTATATAAAATTTGTACAAACACAAAACCTTAAACCCTAAACCAATGCCACTTTCTCCAAGGCTGGTTGACGCCAAAGGACTCGGCGGGTAAACCAACAACAAACAACCATCAACAAGCAACATGTCTCCTACTTTGCGACACACCGTAACGAGATGTTTCCCTTCGCCCTTCCCGCTAGTGCTGCGAGATTTCTCCACTCTCCTACACATGGAAATTTACAACTGTTCTACCATCTAGCACAAATACGACCGGTCAAAATGACGCTAATGTTAAATGCCACACGTGACTTCAAGCAGAATACCGCCGATCTGTTAGCCTCATTAACTAGCGTTCTTTTCTTCCTATCTAGCGTTATTTCTCTCCTTCCGTCATTTCGACCGTAGTGGAGAAATCTTTGTGTTATTCCTTGCAGCACTTTGGATGACAAACGGTATGAAATGAGACTTCCCGTTTTAGTATGCCCTCCATTGACACCATCATTCCTCACTCCTCATTCCTAATTCCTCATTTTATTTCCCCCTCTATCTATAAAAACGGAAATTTTTCTAAAAAAACGAACATTTTGAAGATTAGAATTTGATTACTTTGATTTTGTTGTTAGTTGTTTGGTTTATACTCAAAGCTCTTCTGTTACAATTTGCATAAATCCAAAGCCCCATTGGTTTATGGTTTAGGGTTTGAATGATAGCCCTTAAACCTTAAACCCTAAACCAATGCCACTCTCGCCTAAGCAAGTTGCCATGCAAGGACTCGGCACGTAAACCAATCAACAAACAACCATCAACCAACAACATTCCTCTAGTCCCCAAATTCCCACGCAAAAAGGATAGAATCACGTTTCTACAAACATGATTCTATCCTTTTAAAAATCAAATCGAATAACTCACCTATTACGGCAAACCGTCTTTCATGAGGTGCGCGTAGTGTTCCTGAATCTTTCTGGTTACATTGCCGACTTTTCCATCAGCGATCGGTTTTCCGTCGATAGAAAGGACTGGAATGATGCCGTCTTCGGAGTTGGTAAGGAATACTTCTTCTGCATCCATCATGGTATCCAGGCGAATTGGTTCTGCCCCGTCATCGATGGATGTGACGCCGGCAGTCGGTGCCACGCGGGAGAGAACCAGGGAACGAGTGATGCCACGGATCATGTATTCATTGGTCGCAGGGGTCCAGATGACACCGGCTTTGACAATGCATACGTTGGAGTGGGAGGCTTCGGTCAGGAGGTCATCTTTGATGAAAATCGCATCGTAAGCACCTTTTTTCTGAGCTTCTGCGCGAGCCATCATGTTGTTCAACTGGTTCAAGGAGAGGATATCGCAGTGGTGTCCACGGTCGTCGTTCATAGTGATACACTGTACGCCGTCCTGTACTTTGGCAATGGAGTCCAGGTTGATCGGTTTGGCATAAATCAATACATTTGGACGCAGTTTATTTCTAGCTGGAATGGTGAAGTCATGGTCGCCCTGTCCACGGGTAACGATGATTTTCACATACCCTTCGGTAATGCCGCTTTCTTCCACTACCACTTCGATGATTTCAGTGAATTCATCCGGTGCGGTCACCGGGCGAATGCCCAAAAGTCGCATAGAGCGATAGAGACGGTCGGTGTGATAGGAGAGGGCGAACGGACGGCCATGATAGACCCGAATCCATTCGTAGCAGCCATCGCCAAATTGCAGGCCTCTGTCGTCTGCTGCTATGATTTTGGAGAAATCATAGTAGTAATTGTGGTTGTAGTATATGGTAGTTTGTGCCATATGTTTCACCTCCGTTAAATATATTATTTTTATTGGTCAAATCCCACATCGTGATGATAACCCATCACCCAAAAGGTTAGCCCTACGGGCAGGTTATTTTTCTGCCACGTTGGTAAATCTTACATAGAAATATCAAATCGCCATCTAAAGGGGGTATAAAAGGTTATTTTAGTAATCGTACAAAGTAACCTTTCATAACCTTGCCGCAAGCTATTTCAGCACCTTGTCAAGATAGCCAAATCATTGAACTATAACCTTGACACTAACCGGCTTAGCACCTTGCGTATGTAGCGAAACTCAGAAAATAATAACCTTTGGGCTATCGGTTACATCATTATGTGAGACAAGGAAGTCATTTCTTCAGTTCTTTCACCTTTTCAATGAAAAGTGGCAGGAATTCTTTCAGGTCTGCTTCGATGGCATAGTCGGCCATTTCCATGATCGGTGCTTTTTTATCTTTGTTTACGGCAATCACGATGTCTGCATTGACTGCGCACATGTGTTGCATAGCACCGGAAATACCGAAAGCGAAGTACACTTTCGGAGCGACCCCTTTACCGGTCTGACCGATCTGATGGCTATGAGGTTCCCAGCCTTGTTCAGAAATCGGACGGGAGCAGCCCACAGCAGCACCCAGCAGGTCTGCCAGTTCATGAAGTTTGTCCCATTCTTCTTTGGTGCGGATGCCGCGACCACCGGCTACGATGACTTTGGCATTTTCTACCGGATGGTCATCTTTTTCGCCGTGAATGATATTTCTAAGCACGGTGCACAAATCTTCCTTCTCCAAGGATACTGGGACAGGAAGTACGACCCCTACTCGGCTGGAATCAGCGGTTGGATATTTGAAAATACCAGGACGGACGGTGCCTACCTGAGGGCGATAGTTCGGGCTGATGATATCGGCCATGATATTTCCATCCATGGCCGGACGGGACCAGATGACCAATTTCTTTTCTACATCAGCAGACAGTTCGGTCACGTCAGCGGTGACGCCGCAAACCAGTTCAGCTGCCAGACGAGGTGCCAAGTCGCGGCCCACAGCAGTGGCTGCGAAAATGATGGTATCAGGTTTCTTTTTTTTCAAGAAACCAGCCAGTGCTTTCTGGTAGGCTTTGCCATCATAATGCGCCAGAAGCGGGTGATCGATGACATAGACCGTATCAGCACCAAGGGAAATCAATGAGCAGGCATCATCTTTGAGGTCACTGCCGATGAGTACCACTTCTACTTTTTCTCCCAGCTGGTCAGCCAAAATGCGGGCCTCGCCGGTGAGTTCTCCAGTTACTTTTTGAATTTTGCCATGGAGCAGAGCGCCAATGACATAAATTCCTTTATGATCAGAAAAATCCATGTTTGCTCTCCTTACATGACATTCAATTTTTTCACAGCTTCAAACAGGGCATCTACAGCTTCTTCTGCCGTTTTCCCTTCGATACGAAGATTTTCTTTCTTCGGCGGTACCACCGGACGAACCTGGCGGACCTGGGTCGGGGAGCCTTTCATGCCGATTCTTTCTGGATCCACATCGAGGTCAGCAGCGGTGAGCTGATGAATTTCGACTTCATCTTTTTTCAGAAGGCCTTTGATGCTTGGATATCTAGGTGCATTCAGGGCTTCCGTGGCAGTGACAACCGCCGGAAGCTTCAGTTCCAATTCTTCCGTCACATCGCCCATGAGGCGTTTCACGGTAACAAATCCTTCTTTTTCAAAGGAAATATCTGTGGCAGCGCTTACGTCTGCAATGCCCAAGGTAGCGGCCATTTCCGGCCCAATCTGAGCGGTGTTGCTGTCGATGGATTCCTGTCCACAGAAAATCAGGTCAAAGGTGCCCAATTTCTTCACCGCAGCCGACAGGGTATAGCTGGTCGCCAAAGTATCAGCGCCGCCAAAGGCACGGTCGGTCACCAGGTACACATCATCAGCGCCCATAGCGATGGCATCTTTCAGTACAGCTGCTGCCTGCGGCGGTCCCATGGTGATAACCGTCACGGTGCCTCCCACCTGGTCACGCAAAGCAAATGCAGCTTCCAATGCATGAAGGTCCAGCGGATTCATAATGCTGTTTGCATTGTTTCGCTTCAAACGTCCGGTAGTCGGATCCACTTCCATTTTGGATGTATCCACTACCTGTTTGATACAAACCAGAAACTTCATAATAGCCCCCTTTTTAGCAATAGGTGACTAGTAGACTGGTGACTCGTGACTGGTAACTAATAATCAGGGAAACGTATATTTCCTGAATTACCAGTCACTAGTCACTAGCCACTAGTCACCCATAAATACTCCTACTTTTCCAATATAATTCATCTGTTTCAGTATAACATAAATGGGACACTTTGGGCAGATACAATTTGATATTGAAATACCACTAGTGGTACTAAGCTGCTTAGGTTCCTCACGATTCTCAGGTGGCTCAGGTTTCTCAAACGTGCAGATAAACTTCTACATTATTATCCAAATCAATATTATCCAAATCAATCAAAAAGGCTAGAACTTATCATTCATTATTTCATAAGAAGATAAAATTCTAGCCTTTCATTTTGCATTTTTATGATTTTAAATCTGAAAATAAAGTCTCTAAATCACGATAACCTTTCACCGAAGAATCTTTAGCAATCTGCTCACCTTCCAACATCGCCTCTATGGTTTCTTGATTTGGCTGTTCCAAAGAACTATCATTCGGCATATGCACCACTTCTTTCTCTAAATATATGAAAATAACCAAAACACAAACTTTATACCTGAGAAATATCATTTTACATTGATATACTCTGATCCTCAATAAAATGTAAAGTATATAAAGAGAATACCCAATCCATTTTCAGTACTAGTTATGCATCGTTTTATAAAATAGGGGTATTGGGGCGCTATATAAGTTGATGCGCCCCTTCCACCATTCCTAATTTCTCATTCCTCATTCCTAATTGAATTTCCGTCCTTCCACCGCTGCATTTCCCAACAGTCCTTTCAATGCATTTTCCGCTTCTCCAGAAAAATCCACGTGGAATTTAGGAATCATCCGTATTTCCTGCCGAGTCCTTTGGATGTGAAGGAAAACCGGTGTATTTCCATGGTAGGAAAGGAGAACCCGTGCCAGGGCGTCGCTGATGGCGGGGGTTTCGTGGTTCTCATCCACATAGAGATGCACTTCGTCTACTGGCGCGCGGACGGCCTGGTAAAAATGATCCATCGGGATGATTTCTTCGGCCAGCACTTTCACATCCCGTTCATTGGACTGTACCCGGCCGCGGATGCACACCGGGAGATCTTCTTTCAGGAAGGGACGAGCCGTTTCCCACGTAGATGGGAAAACCACCGTTTCCATTTCCCCATCATAATCTTCCAATGTCACATAGCCCATGGGGGCCCCTTTCTTCGTGACGGTTCCTTTGATGCGGGTGATGGTGCCGCCGATGGTGACCATCTTTCCATCGTAGGAGGCCCCTTCGGCTTCCAAATGGTAAATAGGGGTGCACCGGGCCATTTGTTTTTTATACGAATCCAGCGGATGGCCACTGACGTAGAAGCCCAAAAGTTTTCGTTCCCAATCAATTTTATCGGCATTGCTCATATCAGGCAGGTCGGGATAGGTGACGGTTTTCTTCATATCATCGCCGCCAAAGAGGTTAAGCTGCCCCGATTCCCGGTCCGCCCGATTGGCTGACACGTCGCTTATCACTTCCGGAAGCACCGCCAAAAGTTGGGACCGGTTGGGGCCGAACGAATCCAAGGCCCCGCAGCGGATGAGGCTTTCATAGGCACGACTATTGAAGCCTTTCCCGTCCACTCGTTCCAGGAAATCCGACAGGGATTGGAAAGGTCCCCCTTTCTTTCTCGCCTCGATGATGGATTCCACGGCGGTCTCCCCTACGTTCTGGATGCCGTCCAAGCCGAAGAGAATTTTATTTCCACTGACAGAGAAATAGGCTTCTGACAGATTCACATCCGGGGCAGCCACTTCTACGCCAGCCCGTTTGGTATCGGAAATATAGCGACTCACTTTGTTTTTGTCCCCATTGTAGCAAGTCATCATGGCCGCCATAAATTCTGGACGGTAGTGGGCTTTCAGATAAGCGGTCTGCCAAGCAATCCAACCATAGCACACGCTGTGAGATTTATTGAAACCATATCCAGCGAAATGAACCATCAGGTCAAAGACATAGTTGGCGGTTTCTTCTTTGACGCCATTCTTCACAGCCCCTTCGACAAAGGTATCCCGGTTCTTCTGCAGGATTTCCGGTTCTTTATGGCCCATGGCGCGGCGAAGCATATCGGACTGGCCCAGGCTGAATCCCCCCATGGCAGAGGCGATCTGCATGACCTGTTCCTGGTAGAGAATAACCCCATAGGTTTCTTTCAGAATCGGTTCCAGGGACGGATGGGGGTATTCGATAGGAATCTCTCCGTGTTTTCTCTTGATGAAATCTTCCGCCATGCCGCTTCCCAGTGGTCCCGGTCGGTACAGCGCCACCATTGGAATCAAATCTTCGAACCGATCCGGATGGAGTTTCATGAGAAGGTTGGTGAATCCAGTGGATTCAGACTGGAAAACCCCGATGGTATCCCCTTCGCAAAGCATCTGGCAAGTCTTTTCGTCCACGCTAGGAATGCGTTCAATATCCAGGTCGATCCCCCGATTGACCTTAATCATTTCCAATGCGTCATGGATGACCGTCAAATTGCGAAGCCCCAGAAGGTCCATTTTCAAAAGTCCCAGCTGTTCCACCAAATCTTTTTCGTACTGGGTTTGAATGAAATCATCCTGGGTAAGCTGAATGGGCACATAATCGTCCACTGGCTGTGAACAAATCACTACGCCGGCTGCATGGGTACCGGAGTTTCGAGAAAGCCCTTCCAAGTCCAGACAATGGTCAATCAAGGTATGCACCGTCTGGTCCGAATCATACAAGGACTTAAATTCTTTGGACCCGTCCAAGGTCTTTTTCAATGTCACCCCTGGACCGCTAGGTACCATTTTTGCAATCTTATCCACATCGCGAAGAGGCAAGTTCATGACACGACCGACGTCACGAATGACCGCCCGGGCCGCCAAGGTGCCAAAGGTGATAATCTGCGCCACCTGGCTATCTCCATATTTCCTGGCCAAGTACTCAATCACCTTTCCGCGGCCTCGATAGCACAGATCCGTATCAATATCAGGCATGGACACACGTTCCGGATTGAGGAAACGTTCAAACAGAAGGTCAAACCGAAGGGGGTCAATTTCTGTGATGTGCAGCAAGTACGCTACGATACTGCCGGCCGCACTGCCACGGCCCGGTCCGATAGGCACTTCGTGGGTCTTTGCATAATGGATGAAATCCATGACGATGAGGAAATAGTCGGAAAAGCCCATCTGGTCGATGACAGACAATTCATAATCGAGCCGCTTCTGTTCCTCCCCAGTGGGATGGGGATACCGTTCCGGAATGGCGGCTTCACACAATTTCCGCAAATAGCTGGCCGACGTTTCCCCTTCAGGCACGTCAAAAGACGGGAGCTTGTGGTCCCCAAAGGTAAAGGTCACGTTGCACCGGTCCGCAATTTTCGCCGTATTTTCCAACGCCCCTTCATACTGCCCCAAAATGGCCTTCATCTCATCGCCGCTCTTGCAATAAAATTCATCATTGGCAAAACGGAAATGGTTGGGGTCATCTAAGGTGCTACCGGTGGAAATACAAAGTTTGATTTCCTGGCTTCGGGCATCTTCCTTGCGAACGTAGTGGAAATCATTGGTAGCCACCAGGCCCAACCCATACTCCTTCGCCAACGCAGCCAAAGTGGGACGGCAAGCCGCTTCTTCTGGGAGCTGATGATTTTGCAGTTCGATGAAATAATTGTCCTTCCCGAAAGTGTCAATATAGAACTGAATCACCTTCCTGGCTTCGTCCATGTCGTGATTCAAAATGGCCTGGGGCAACTCCCCCGCCACACAAGCAGACATGGCGATGACCCCTTTGTGATATTTCCGAAGCAGCTCATGGTCCACCCGTGGCTTATGGAAATACCCCTCTGTCCAACCTTTAGAGCAAATTTTCACCAAGTTCTGGTACCCTTCGTTGTTTTCTGCTAGAAGAATCAGATGGCCCAGCTTTTCCTTCTCCCCCTTGGGCCGCTCAAACCGGCTGCCCCGGGTCACATACACTTCGCATCCGATAATGGGCTTGATCCCCTGAGCCAGACATTCCCGATACAAGTACACCGCCCCATACATGACCCCATGGTCCGTAATGGCCAAGGCAGTCTGCCCCAAAGATTTCACGTAAGACACTAAATCCTTAATCCGGCACGTGCCATCAAAAAGACTGTACTCTGTATGGACATGAAGGTGAACAAATGGATCCATCCTTCTTCACTCCTTTTTCTTCCACTGTTAGAAATAACGATTTTCTCTTATTGTATCATATTTAGCAGGTTATGACAGGTTGCTCAAGGTGCTTAGGTTGCTCAGGTTCCTCAAGTGTGCCGCTAACCACAAACGTCATTTCGACCGGTCGTATTTTGTGCAAAATAAAACACATGCTATGAAACTGGATGTGTAGGAGAGTGGAGAAATCTCAAAGCACTAGCGGTAACGGCTTTCTGTATCAAATCATAACGGTGAAGCAATACCTAACTCTAGGGAAAATTTGGCAAACTAAAGTGAGCCACGTTGAAATAACTCCATCAGCCCATGTATGGGTCCTCTATGCAATCAATGAATCCAAAGCAACCTGCGTCCCATATATTGTTGCGCCTCATTTTTATTTTATGGTATGCTAAATAAAAAGAAAAAAGGAGATGCTAATATGACTATGAAACCACAGGGTTATTATCCCACATGAAAAATGGATTTCCTCTTTCCATCACGGAAGAGGAATATACGAAAAGAGCAGAAGAAATCCGTCGGATCGCTTCTACTCTTTCTATTCGTATGGATATCCTAGATGCGCTGGAAAAGGATTATCGCATCAAATTACTGGTTCTATCCATTGCCTCTTACTTTGGTTTCGATGCGGTCACAGGAGACGATTTACTCAAAGCCTCTCATTTAGAATTTCCTACTAATATGAACGCCATGAAATATTTCTTTATTCAGGCCGGCTGGATGCCCCATTATCTGGAATATACCTTCCATCCCGAAGTGGATGCCACCTTCCCAGAAGTACTCGATACCATCTATACCGACGTAGAATTTTATATGGATATGTCAGAACAACTCCATACCCTTCGCATCCCCAGCGCCCTCCGTATCGTATGGTAAGAGATATGGGGTAGCGGTTAGCAGTTGGCAGTTGACGGTTGACGGTTGACTGCTAACTGCTAACTGCTAACTGTTAACTGTTAACCGATAACTGCCAACTAAAAAGACCGGCAACCCATCACTGAGAATGTCCCAGTCACAAGTTGCCAGTCCCAAATCACCAATTTTAAAATTCACATTTCCAAAGTCCGTGAAGATTGCAATATTCATATACCACGCCATGGGGTACGTCAGCAAAAGTCGCTTTCGGTTCTTCGCCCGGTTTCAGGTAACGCACCTGGAATCCCTCTTCTGTCACCAAAGCGATCCACTGGATGTAATGGGCTTCCAGCATAGGATGCAGCACTTCTCCCACTTGTACGTGCAGGAAATCCCCTTCGTGGGTCACCACCGGTACATGTTTTTCCCGAGCCCCATCGGTGGTGCCGGCTGCTAAGGGCTGTAACTTCTCGCCGCAGCAAGAAATAGTCATTTCTTCTCCGGTTTTAAAAAGGAAAGAATCGCAAGATGGGCAATAATAGATATGAAGTGTCATGATGTGCTCCTTTCTCTGCAGGTCGCAGAACACAGAATGAGGTGACTAGTGACTAGTGACTGGTGACTGGTGACTGGTGACTGGTGACTAGGTCCTAGGGATTAGGGAACGATAGCGTCATTGTCATCGATTCTTCGCTAGCCACAATCCACTTAATTGATTTTCTTCTATATCTATATATTACAATATAATTCTACATTTATCAATATAGAAGTTGCTAGTTGTTTGCCTCATAACAACCAACAACAATCATCAAAGGTTCTCAAGGTTCTAAGGGTACTTAAGGATCTTACGGGCCTCAAATGAGATGATACCCTTAGTGCCTATCGGCCCATTCGAGAAACCTTCAGAACCCTTAGAACCCTTAGAACCCTTAGAACCCTTAGAACCTGTAATTTCTAGGAAAATGCTAATTGTCACAGAAGTACGCGGCACATAAACCAACAACTCACAACAGACAACTAACAACTTTTTTCTCCAATAGCCCCTCCACGGCCAATGCTGTTAAGTTAAGGATTTGCGTTAGTAAGTATGATTCCGCTAGTAAGGACAGGCTCCAAAGTTTCTAAGGGTTCTCAGGTTGCTCAGATTCTTCGAATGTGCCTATTAGCTCATTCGAGAAACGTGAGAAACCTCAGTATCCTGAGAAACCTGAGTAACCTTTGCATCAGCAGAAATCATCGCATATTTCGCTTAACTTAATAGCATTGCCTCCACGGCCCATTCCACTTCATCATGAGGAATCCGCTCTTGTTCCAGTCGCCAACCATTGTCGTGAATCAATTTCCACGCCATTTTTTCGCTAACGGTCAAATGGTCCGGGATGGTGGTAGTATTTCCTGTATCTTTCACTTTCGGATCCACATAGGCCAGAAGCGTTTCTTTATCCATGAGGAAGGAGTGAATCTTCATTTCTGGCAATACTTTTCGAAGATTGCTGAGAATATTGAATCCATCATGGTCCAAGTCGCCCCAGTAATAGATTTCCTTATCAGCCAACCAGGGAGCGGCCTGTGCCAATTCCAAGACGCCATAGCCCATGCCAAACAGGATGAGACTATCTTCTACCATTGGGAAGGTATAGCCATTGACTTTGTTTTCCGTAATAAAAACCCGATGGGCCGCTGGATGGAAATGGGTAATTTCATCTTGAGAAAGAAAGAGTTTCGATACGCCGCAGAAAGTCTGCGATTCATCCAAACTGCGAACACAAATCTGCGGCACTGGCAGATTTTCTACAAAAAGTTTTTCCAACAGCTCCGGAAGGCTTGTCACCTGATTGTCGGGAAAGAGTGCATTCCAAAGACTTTTGGTTAAGAATTGGTGGGTTTCTAGAAATTTCGTATCCACCCCCGGAATAGACCATTCCCTGAGATATCCTTCGGTTTTGAGGGCCTTGTGTTTCATAAATGTCGCAATAGGGAAATACAGAGGATAGAACCCTTCTTCATCGATGCGGTTGAAACATTTGAGTAGCCATGGCTGGAGAGTCGGTTCTTTTTCTTCTGTTTCTTTCCATAGATTCTCAAAGCGATGCTGTTTCTCTGTGAGCCCCAAAAGCTGAAACACCTCTTCTGGCGTATCTACCAAAAGCCGAACCGGCAGTGTCTGTTTTCCAAAGCCGGGAATTTGTTTTCTTTTTTCTTCGATGTGCCACAGAGGATTCCCTTGCCGATCCTTTTTGGGCTGCCGCCAGAAATCAGACCAGGAAAGGATATCCTTCCAGGAACTTGCGATTTCTTCTGGCAGCTTCAGCACCATTTTGAAATATGGCGGCTCTACCGGCTCCACCAGTGCCCGATACAATTTCCCGCTGGCTTCCCCTTTAGATAGTTTTTCTTTCAATTCCTCTTCAAGAAGTTTTCTTTTCATGTTCTTTGAATTCCTTTCGGTATTCGCCGATGGTCATGTTGCGCAATTCAGACTGCCGTTTGTCATTTTGACTGACAAATCCCAGATGAGAAATGAACGGTTCAATGGTGGGAATCTTCGCCAGCGGGGTCACAACCAAGAGTTGCAGCCCCATTTTGCGGAACAATTCCAAGCCAAACCGAGCCGATTCATCAGAACTCTTCAGAAATGCTTCATCAATGGCAGTGAAACGGAAGGTGGGAAGACGACCGCTCCCTGCGATACCGAAGCTATAGACGAAGCTGGCTGCCAAAATGGTGTAAGCCAGTTTTTCTTTTTGCCCGCCGGACTTACCGGAAGAATCGGTATAGTGTTCAAATTCTGGTCCCTGGCTACCATCGTCCTGACGAATCCGTTCAGACACCGCAAAGGTGAACCAGTTTCTCACATCAGTCACCATCTGGGTCCACCGGCGGTCTTCTTCTGCATGGCCCGGGCGGCTAGAGCTAAAGCGATCCAATATTTTTTCAATTTCCAGGAACTTTTCTTCATTATAATTGTCATCGCTGCCAGAAATAGAGCTATCGGTGCAGGCTTTCAGCTGCTGACGGAAATGACGAATTTCATTGTTTAAGGTTTCTACACACTCGATTTCAATGTAGTGGCCTTTGTTGTAATCGATATCATAAAGAGACTGATTGATTTCTTCAATTCGTTCTTTAATGACATCTCGATTACCAAGCAGTTTGGACTGGAAAATGGCCATATCCTGGATGGTATTTTCCCGAAGTCGTTTCTTGAATTTCGGAAGCAGCTTTGGCAAGTCATCTTCTTTGATACGCCGATGGAGTTCTTTGTATTCATTGCGATTGGCCCGATTCAGTTCATTGGTCAGGTTTGGATCCCCTTCATTGTGCACCGTCAGATATTGCATGTATTTCGACATGCCAGAGGTCATGATGGCTCCCTGTTCTTCCTTCCGATTGCTGCACTGCTCTTTACGTCCATTGATCCAGCGGGTATACATACCATTCTTTTCTTGCATGGATTTCAGCGTAAAGAACCCCTTGCCAATGATATCTTCTCGATGGGCTTCCAAAAGAGCAAATCCTTCTCTCGCCACATGCTCCGGTGCCGCTGCCAACATCTTCTGGTCATCTTTCTGCTTTTCCTGGTACATATCCACGCGAGCCTTTACATTCCCCAAAGCACTGCGGCAATGACTGATATCCTCCTGCATGGCTTTCCATGCTTTGGTGAGCTGGGCGATTTCTCGTTCCAAACGAGCCAACACCTGTGAATTATTCATCAGCTCTTTGATACGTTTCTTCTGCCGGTCCACCCGTTCCATAAAGGACAACTGGTCGATGTCTTTGAATTGGTCCATGCGGAGTAATGAGTCTGCCGCATTCTGGTGACGAATCAAAAGGTCTCTTTTTTCTTTGAACGCAGCAATTTGAGTGGCTACTTTTTCTTTTTCCGCTTCCAGCTGGGTCAGTTCTTTCTGAATGAGAGTGATTTTTTCTTTATTGGAGAACCCCAATACATAAAAACGACGGTCATCGATGCGGCGACGGTCATCTTTTTGGTGACGACGTCCGCCGGTCTTAATCTGCCCACCTAAGGACAGAGCAAAGGAAGCCTTTTTGAAATCCTTAGTGGTTTCTGCGCAAATGTGGTCAAAGCGGTGGTACAGTTCTGCAGCCAACCAGCTGGCATAGGGCGAATCTTTCTTGATATTCATCTTTCGTGCCGCTGCCTGGGGAGGAAGTTCGGTCATATCCACCGGGCGGGTGTATTCATCTACCCGATAGTACACCATGCGACGACCAAGGAAATGGGATTCCATCCACTGGATGACTTTATCATACAGTGCTTCTGGCACCAACATAGACACCCCAAATTCGGAGAGCAGTCGTTCCAGAGCCCCTTCCCATTTCTGCTCGCTAGGTTTGACTTCCATGATTTCCCCTGCAAAAGGCATATCCCCTTCAGGAATCACCAGGTCGTGGCACAAATTCTTTCGGATAGAAATAAACTGTTCTGGAATGTTGGAATCCCGTTTCTTCAAAGAATCCAATTCTGCCCGGTCATTGGCAATCTGTGTCACCAATTCCCGTTCCCGACTGTCGGCCTCAAATTTTTTCTGATCCAAGTCATCGAAATCCTCACGGAAAGAAGTGACCATGTCTTCTAACGTTTTCCTCTGTTTCATGAAGGCATCCAAATTCAAGGGCAATGATAATTTCAACTGCGACGCATAGGATTTGTAGGTTTGCACTTTGGAAAGGACCATTTGCAAATCTTTTTCATAGAGTTTCAAATCTTTGCGAGCCGCATCGAGCTGGCTGCCCCCTTTTTCCCAACTTTCCTTTTTCTTGTTGTCAATTTCATCAGACATATGCTCCGATTCCTGCTGCATGGCAGAAAGGCGGGTCTCTATATCTTTCCGCTCTTTGTCACATTTCGCCAGTTCTTCTGTCAGGATTTTGATTTCCTCTTTCGCCAAATAAGGAGCCACCCCATCAGACATGAGAGAAAGTTCTGCCTCTTCTTTGAGACACTGGTCGTACACATCGGACGCCTTGACGATCGGTTCCAAAAGTTCCATTTTCTCCCGATCTCTGAGAATGGCATCATGAATATTTTTCAAATCATGGAAACGGGTAAGAAGTCGCTGGATATTGTCATTCATTTCCCCCATATCCACATCGCCAAGCATATTTTTCCGAACGAAATCGGTGATACCATTTACCTTTTTCATTGAAACGGTCTGTTGGAACAGATCCAATGCATTTTCCTGTTCGATACCAAACAGGGACTTAAACCGCACTGCATATGAGGTATAGTCATTGAAAATTTCTACGTAAGGAACCCGTTTGAGCCGCTTTTTCAAGTCCGTGATATTATTTCCAAATCCACCGAAATCCTGCTTAATGGACAGTACTTTCTCTGCCACCACAAAGAAACGAGTCGGTTTATCACTGCCGGGCGTGAAATAGAATACTTGCGCCAAGGTAACAAAGCTGTTGTTTTCCGCATCGGCAAAAACAGCCAAAATAACCGAATATTTATTTTTATCACGAAGAGCCACCGGTTCTTCCTCGCCAGATTCATTGCTCCGTTTCGCATAGTATCCACGTACATAGGAATTGAGAGAGCGCTCTTTGCTGCCTGCATCGGCCGCTTTGTTGTAATTGATTTTCGGTTGTGGAATCAAAAGGGTCAGAATAGCATCCACCAAAGTGGATTTCCCGGAACCAATTTCCCCAGTCAAAAGAGAGGTATGTCCCCCTAGCTCAAAATTCCATACTGCTCCATCGAAAGTCCCCCAGTTGTACACTTCCAAACGGCGCATGCGAAAACCAGGACCGACACCGCTCGTTTCATCGGAATCAAATAGATTCATGGGCGTTCTCCTCCTTTTCTTCCACTTGCAAACCATTTTCTTCTACATACCGTTCCAGCTCTTTGTTAAATTCACTGAGCCATTCCGCATCGACGAAGCGACGTAAAATGGGCTGCACTTCATAAGCCAGTTCATTGTCCCGGACAGGCATGACGATTTTCATATCCAGTGCTTTTGAAAAACAGGTTTTGATAGAATTGATAAATTTCACTTCATCAGAAGTTTCTGGGAAATAGGGCTTCATTTTCTGCACCATTTCCTCTTCCTTCACCACCAGCATGCTGTCCCCATTGGCCCCATCAAATTCATTGATTTCATTGCGAAGGAGCGCCAGAAAAAGACTCATTTTAAACGTGAGCGGTTGCTTTCTCACCAAGTGCGGCAATTCGTCACTGTCTTTCTGCCGCAAAAACGCATAGCCCCCTTCGGTATCAATTTCCAAAGAAAGACCGATCTTTTCCATATATTCACCGATACGATACTGCTGTGTGGTCAAAGTATTCCAAATTTCCGGCTGGCTTCCTTTCACCACCACCCCTTGCAGCAATTGAATTAAAGCCGTAGAAAATATGATATCTGCTTTCTCCATCAGCGATCCCTCTTTTCAAAAATAATCCGATCCATAGTGACATACCGATTCCGTCCATCAATGCCTACAAAGGCAATGGTCTCCTTAGCGGGCGTAAAATGGCTAGGCTCACTTTTGGCAATTTCCATGTAGGCCAATAGTTCAAACAAACCTTTTTCCAAAGGAAATACATCGAGCACTTCCTTTAGTGTAACTTTCTTTCGGGTTTCCAATAATTCCTCAATATGGGATTTCAGCACCACTTTATCCACATAGACTTGGTTGAAAATGGCATCCAAACTGCCGTGGTGCTGTCCCATTTCCAAAGTGTCCGTCTCCAGTTCCATTTTAACAGGCGGCATCTTGAGCGGTCGTTCCATAGGCAGCGTAATGGTCGGGGCCGCCTCTGAAATCCACATAAACGCTTTCTCTTTTTTCGGTTCGTGGCCCTTCATGAGAAGCGCCTTTTTCTGTATTTCCTTCACTTGGAAATAAATGTTCTTCTTTTCCTGTAAATTATTTTCATTGACATACCAGCTGATCTGTTCCGACAATTTCGCAATGGTTTGCTGTACGTCTTCGGCACCATCTACCCACGCCCGCTTGATATGGAGAGCGTTGTACCGATTCATCTCCTGTGACAGGGCTTTCAAGGATAAAATTTTTCGCATCGTGTCATCGAAATCCTGCTGTTGGGAAGAGGCCATGAGATAATCAAAAAAGGCAGCGAAGCTTTTGCCCTGTTCCGATTCTTCGATCACTTCCCGGTCTTCTATAAACTGTTCTAGCAAAGCCCCTTTGCCTTGCTCCCATTCATTTACTTCATCACGGAAATCATTATAAATGGCTTGAAATTTATCTTTCACTTCACGGAAATCCGACAAAATGCCATTGGCGATATCCAGAGCTTCCTGGAAACGTTCCTTGATCTGTACTTCATCCAGTACTTCTACCTCGCCACCATTGCGAAGATCCTTGATTTTAGCATCTATATCGGCCCGCTGTTTTCTTAAATAATCCAATCGAGCCTTTTTGTCCGGATTGGCTTTGTGTTCAATTTCATGGAGAATATTGAAAAACGTGTGCAGCCGAGATTCTGTACCAATAAAGCTACGGCTTTTCAGATTTTCCAACCATTCTACTGCCCGCTGCCCAGCGGTAGTCAAATCATAGCAAGTCATCCGATTACGATAAAATCTTCGAAGCCATCGATGGTCCTCATCGGCCCACCGCCTAAGATACATCTTGGCTTCCCCTTCCAAGGATTCTTCCGATACGTCTTCCCCTAAGAGTGTGTGCTTTTCCTGTAGAAAGGGCCGCATGTCCTGAAGCAGCCGAGCCTCACTTAAATTTCGCACATTGCCCTCTATAAATTCTTTATAAAAAAAGGCACAGCAGAAAGATGCATCATCAGAAGCCAAAAGCTTCCACGAAGCATTGCTGTGTCTCATTAAAGCCAAAGAATCTTGGGCCATGAATGAGTCTTGAGCCATAGATGGCCTCCTTTCATTATATAACCAGTGGTTTGTCGTTCATTTATATAGTAGTTGCTTGGTAATTCAAATTTCTGAATCCACTATTGTTACTAAGTTGTTAGTTGTTAGTTGTTTGTTGCTAAAACCAACAACTAGCAACAATCATCATCACAATTATACACCAGTTGAAAATGGAATTCATGACAGGTTATGAAATAAAAAATGAGAAATGGCGGAAAGGTCACACCACTTCTCATTTTCATTATTATTTCTTCTGTGCTGCCAGAATTTTTTCTGCTGCACCCATCACAGCTAGCATGGCATGTTCGAAGGTGAGTCCCCCCTGGAAATACATGATATAGGGTGGACGCACTGGACCGTCAGCAGACATTTCAATGGTGGAGCCCTGTACGAAGGTTCCAGCGGCCATGATGATCGGATCTACATAGCCCGGCAGTGGGGCTGGTACAGGGGTGGCATCGGAATCTACCGGGGACCAGCTCTGTACGGCTTCTGCAAAGCGGCACATATTTTCTTCCGAGTTCAAAGTAACGGCAGTAATCAAGTCTGTGCGCAGGTGACCCGGTGCTGGTTTCGCATCAAATCCTAAGAGTGTGAACACAGCGGCACAGAATTCGGCGCTCATCATGGCCTGACGGGTCATATGAGGTGCCAGGAACAGCCCTTCAAAGAAAGGACGATAGGAAGCCGCATAGGATCCCATTTCTGCGCCCAATCCTGGTGCAGTCCATACGTGAGCACACAGTTCCACCAAATCTTTTCTGCCGCAGATATAGGCACCGGTCGGAGCCAATCCGCCGCCTGCATTTTTAATCAAAGAACCAGCAGTGATATCTGCGCCCATTTCAATTGGTTCCTGCCGGCAAGTGAATTCGCCATAGCAGTTATCTACGAAGCAAATGGCGTTTGGATTCTTGGCTTTCACCACATCGATGATTTTTTTGATGTCTTCCGGGAAGAGAGAATTGCGGAGCATGTATCCGCAGGAACGCTGGATTTCCACCAGTTTCGTATGTTCATCTACGGCTTCCGCAATGGCTTCCAGGTCGTAGGTATTTCCTTTCAGCGGCACTTCCTTGTAGTGAACGCCTTTGGATTTCAGATTGCCAGGTGCATCTCCGGTGATACCGATGACGCTCTGCATGGTGTCATAAGGAGCACCTACAGCAGAAACCATAGTATCCCCTGGTTGAAGGAGTGCCAGCAGAACCGTTGCCAGTGCATGGGTACCGGAAACAAACTGGGGACGAACCAGTGCGGCTTCGCAATGGAAAATATCACACCAGATATCTTCCAGCATTTCTCTTCCTGGATCGCCATAGCCGTATCCATTGGACGGTGCAAAGTGATAGGCACCGAGATGGTGTTTTCTAAATGCTTCTAATACTTTTTGTGTGTTGAAGAGGGAAATCTCTTCCATGTCATGAAAAACAGGCGCACAAAGAGCGAGCGCCTCTTTCTGTACCTGTTCAAGTGTTTTATTCATTTGTGTACATCAGATCCTTTGAATTGTAGATATTGCGTGTTTATAAATCAGCTGGGAACGGTTCTCGCTGACTAAAAGTACGGTGAAGCTGTCAAAGGATTTTACTTTTCCTTTGAGCTGGACACCATTCATCAAGAAAATGCTCACCGGGGCATTTTCCTTTCTAGCTTCGTTCAAAAATGTGTCCTGCAGATTCATTTTACCTTCCATCGTTTTTCTCCTCTAATATTGAAATGACATAGGCCTCGATTTCCCTGTACCATATGTCTTCTTCTGATGGTGTTTTTTCCACCCAGTGAATATATGGCATTCGTCTATACCAGGTCAATTGTCTTTTTGCAAAGTGGCGTGTGTTCTTCTGAATCAGTGCTTCCCCTTCCTCTAGGGAATACTCTCCTTTCAGCACAGGAATCATCTCTTTGTAGCCGATTCCCTTCAGCGCCTGTGATGTTTCCGGGACGCCCGCCTCTAAAAGTGACCTGACTTCCTCTAAGAGTCCTGCTTCTATCATTTGGTGGACCCGCTTATTTATTTTATCATATAATACCGCTCTGTCCATAGCAATTCCTAAAACCGGACCATCATAGACTAGAGTTTGTGATTTTTTCGCCTGATTTTCTTCCACCCCTGCCGTCAGGAGTTCCAATTTCCGAATCATCCGCTGCGGGTCCACTGGGATATCGGTCTCGCCTTTATCTTTCAGAGCAGAAATCAGTGCTTCTTTCCCCTCTTTCTGATACAAGTCATACCATTGGCTGCGTCCTTCCACCTTGGGAAGAAAACTGTAGCCTTCCAAAAGGGACTGGATATAGAGCCCAGTACCTCCCACTACGATGGGCACCCGACCTGCTTCATTTTCTTCATGAATGATTCGTTTGGCCTGTTCCTGAAAATCAGCAGCGGAATAAAATTCCGTCGGCTCCAGACAATCCACCAAGTAGTGAGGCACCCCATCGGCTTCTTCTTTGGTCACTTTGGCCGTGCCGATGTCCATGTGCTTGTACACTTGAAAAGCATCGCCAGAAATAATGGAAGAGCCCAATTTCTTTGCCAGATAAATGCCCAGTGCGGTTTTCCCCGATGCGGTGGGGCCCAATATGGTGATGAGTTTTTCTTTTTTCATAGATTGATCACTCCATAGGATACTGTCGGTAAGCTAAGGGATTGCAACAATTGGTGAAATTTCGCTAGAAGTTTCAGATTGCTTAAGGTTCTAAGGGTTCTCAGGGTTCTCGAATAATCTAATGATGCTAGCATATATCGGCACATTTGGCGAACCTTAGAACCTTGAGAACCTTGAGAACCTTGAGAACCTTGAGTAACCTGTAATATCTAACGGAATCATACCTACTATCTCAAATCCTTATTTTAACAGAATAACCCCATAAGCTGTAGTCTGCCCTTTTTTCCCATTGATTTCTGTGAATAATCCATTGCGGAACAGCGGTGAAAAAGGTCTTTCCTTGACGATGATTTTCTGTCTAGCCACGTTCATTGCCAGACGCAGCACCTCTTCCTCTAGCCCATCATAGGACGCAGCCCGCCGGAATCCTTCCATATCATTCACTTCCCGTTTCACCGGATGATGAAACATGGGGTCAAAGTAAATCACATCAAAACTTTTCGGTTCCGCTTGGGATAAAAAGGTTTTGAAATCTTGATGAAGCAAGGAAATACGACGCACCGCCTGGGTGAGTCGCTCCTCTTTATCCACGTAGCCAGCAATACCAGCCCGTCCGATTTCATAAAGAATGTCACTTTTTTCCAAAGCAGTCACATGGCCTCTATCCCCCAAGTACCAGGACATAGTGCTAGAATCTCCCGCCTGCCCAAAAGTACAATCCAATACAGAGCAAAATCTGTCGGACGGAAGAAGCCGGCACAATCGATCCTGATTTCCTTTTTCCATTTGGGAGGTCCGAAGCACCGCGGTCCCCATATGAAAGCGATACTCTTCTCCCCCATTCCAATAATAAGGAAGCTGCTTACCATAAATGAGAAATCCATCGACACCATAGCGAGCGACCATATCTTCCAGCGTATCTTCTCTTGGGAAATAGGGAAATCCCAGCGCGCATGCCCTGGCTTTTGCTTCGTCAATAATAGAAGCGGTGCTATTTCGTATGGTTGTTACTGCTGTCCTCATGGGCGTTTGAAAAGCCTCCCCAATTCTTCCGGCGTAAATTTCACAATGGTAGGACGGCCATGGGGGCAAACGAAAGGACGAGTGGTATGGAATAAATCCACAATCAATTCTTTCATTTGGCGAATATTCAAAACGTCTCCCCGCTTAATGGCTCCTCGACAAGCCGCATAGGCCATCATACGATGGCGAAGTGTTTCTGGCGATGGCACATTCTGGTCATGAAATGCCACCAGAATATCTTTGATGACCCGCTCCATTTCCGCTTCCGAAAAATCTTCCGGCGCACCAGTGATACGAATCACGTCCGGCCCAGCCTGCTCAAACGTAATGCCCAATCGTTCCAACTCTTTCTGCTGGTCCAGCAGGAGCACCACATCCTCTGGATCCACATGGATTAAATAAGGCACCAGGATATCCTGCACCGGAATTCCTTCTGCCCGTGCGGCCAATCGATCATAGCGTACCCGTTCATGGGCGGCATGCTGGTCGATGATAAATAAATCCATACCACGTTTGCACAGAATGAAACAATCCGACACCTGTCCCAACGGAATGATTGGTTCTTCCTGTTTTTCTACCTTAAACAGCGGATCTGTGGTGACCTCTTCCCGTTTCGGTTCTTCCTTCTGGTATTTCTGAAATACTGATGTGGTCGATAGTACATCCTTAGTATTCACAGCAGGTTGGAAATTTGATTCCTCACGGCTCTGTGCCGGTGCATGGTCATGTCCATTTTCTGAAGAATTAGAAATAGCAGAAGCGGTTTCCCTCTTACTTCCATAGGGAGTCACCGATTCGCCCCAGGCGGAATGGTTCGGCGTTTCTTCCCGTTTTCCCCACAATCCAATGTCATGGCCCAAGGAAGAGGCATCTTCCACTTTCACCGTAGCAGGATTCAAATCGCCCCCATGGAGAATCTGATGGGATGGGTCCCGAATCATTTCTCTCGCAATGTCATCGGCTTTGTCCTGCTGGGACGTCAATGTTTCCAGCACCGCATGATACACCAGACGGAACAAAGACTGTTCGTCAGAGAATTTGATTTCTCTCTTTTGGGGATGTACATTCACATCGATGCTTTCCGGTGGCACTTGGAAAGACAGCACCAAAAGAGGATATCCATTTTTCGGAAGCAGCGAATGGTACGCATTATCCACCGCTTTGGACACCATAGCACTTTCCACCACGCGGCGATTAATTATCACCGTCTGGTATTGACGGCTGGATTTCAAAAGAGACGGTTTTGAAATCATTCCTGTGAGAATCATTTCCTGCCCTTCCCCACTGACTTCCAGCATTTCGCCAGCGGTCTTTGTACCATACAAGGCAGAAATCACATCCACCAAACGACCATTGCCCGGTGTTTCTATGACGGTCCGTCCATTATTGATGAGTCGGAAGGAAATATCCGGATTGGCCAGTGCCAATTTACCAATCATGCCATTGATGCGACTGGATTCGGTCCGTTCGGATTTCAAAAATTTCTTTCTAGCCGGTACATTATAAAATAAATCCCGCACTTCAATGGTGGTGCCCGACGGCGCACCGATGGGCTTCACTTCCGTCACTTCGCCGCCTTCCACTTCCACCACAGTGCCCTCTTCATCGTCTGGGCGACGGGTGGTAATGGCCGTGCGAGAAACAGACGAAATACTTGCCAGCGCTTCCCCGCGGAACCCCAAAGAAGCGATGTGATAAATATTTTCTACAGAAGAAATTTTACTGGTAGCATGACGAACAATAGACAGTTTCGCATCTTCCGGGGACATGCCGCTTCCGTTATCGGTGACGCGGATATAGGTCATACCGCCATCAGCAATTTCCACTTCGATATCGCTGGCTGCGGCATCGACCGCATTTTCCACCATTTCCTTCACTGCATTGACAGGACGTTCCACCACTTCGCCAGCAGCGATCTGGTTGGCCGTCACTTCGTCCAATACATGAATCAATGCCATTATCGTCCCTCCTTCGCTTCTTTCGACAGACGGAAAAGAATTTCCATCGCTTCGATAGGAGTCTTGCTCATCACGTCGATTTGTGCCAATTCATCAATGATGGGAGAACCAAACAAATCAAATCCCATAGACGGCTCTTCTGCAATTTTCTTCACCGGTGCAGCTTTCCCATCTTCCTCTTCCAAGCCAGCTAAGATATCATCAGCCCGCTTCAAAAGAGATTCTGGAAGGCCTGCCAACCGTGCCACATGGATCCCATAGCTTCTATCAGCACAACCGGGGATAATACGCCGTAGAAAAGTAATATCCCTGCCCCGTTCCTTGACCGATACGGTATAATTCTTGATTCGCTGACTGCCTTCCGCCATATCGGCCAATTCGTGATAATGGGTAGCAAACAAAGTGAACCCATGGATTTTTGTATCGATGTATTCCACCACCGCTTTGGCAATACTCATGCCATCATAGGTGCTGGTGCCACGCCCAATTTCATCCAAAATGATGAGGCTATTTTTCGTGGCATTTCTCAAAATGTGAGACACTTCCTGCATTTCCACCATGAAGGTACTCTGGCCGGTAGAAATATCATCGGTGGCACCCACTCTTGTGAATATCCGGTCCACTGGAGAGAACACCGCACTTCTGGCAGGGATAAAAGACCCCACCTGAGCCATAATAGTCAGTACTGCTACCTGTCTCATGTAAGTGGATTTACCGGCCATATTAGGCCCTGTGATGACCATAATTTCCTGGTCTCGATGGTTCAGCTCCGTATCATTGGGAACAAACATTTCTCGCTTCAGTGCATGTTCCACCATGGGATGCCGACCATCTTTGATGGAAATATGACCATTCTTCTGGTTTTCAATGATCGGACGAATATAGCGATCCTTCAAAGCCGCTCTAGCCAGACTGGCCAGACAATCCAACTGGGCCAATGCTCTGGCCGTTTTCTGCATATCTGGAATTTCCGGACGAATTTCTGCTTTGATGGCCTGGTAAATTTTCAGTTCCAGTTCTTCAGTCTTTTCTTTCGCAGAGAGTGCTTTGGTTTCAAATTCCTTCAATTCCGGTGTAATATACCGTTCTGCATTGACCAAAGTTTGCTTTCTTACATAGTATGGCGGAATCGGAATTTTATTGGCATTGGAAATTTCAAAATAATAACCGAATACATTGTTAAACCCGATTTTCAGTTTGATGCCGGTCTTTTCTTTTTCCCGTTCTTCCAAGTCAGCAATATACTTCTGGCTATTTTCTGAAAGAGAACGAACTTCATCCAGTTCGGCAGAGAATCCCTCTTTGATGTATTTCCCATCTTTGATATTTCCTGTGCCGTTTTCATTCATGGAACGGTCCAGCAAATCAAAAATAGGACCATGGAGTCCCAGCTGGCCATTGATCTTTTTCAGCACCATAGAACCGGCACCGGAAAGAAGGTCCTTCACCGCAGGAATCACCTTCAGAGTGGCTTTCAAAGCCAGCAAATCTTTCGGCGATGTAGAATTGGTCTCAATACGGCTCAAAATGCGTTCAAAGTCAAACACAGAAGACAGCAATTCTTCCAAACGGGTCAATTCGGTCATATGTCCTGTCAATTCTTGAATCCCATCTTGCCGCATAATAATGCGATTCACATCAGTCAAAGGTCGTTCCAACCAGCGTTTGAGAAGTCGGGCTCCCATAGCGGTGTGGGTGTAATCCAACAGTTCCAAAAGGGTGCCCCGCCGTCCGCCGTCACGCATATTTCTTGTAATTTCCAAATTGCGCAAACATTCTTCCGATAAAGTCAACGTATGGTCTTCTCGAATCGGCTGGGCGGAATGAAACTCTGCCACGTCGGTTTTCATCACTTCTCGCAGATAGGCAGCCAAGCAGCGAAATACGTCCTGTACCCCTTCGTTTTCACAAGACATAGCCACCGTAGGCAATTCGCCCTCGGCCAGTTCGTCCCGGCGAGAAATTAAGCACGCTCCCATGCGAGCCGCACAAAAGCTGGATAATTTGCTGTACAATCCGTCGGACATGGCGCAAACTGCTTCGGCCGGATTGTATACAGAAAGCATGTCAAAGAAATCATCCTGTTCTTTCTTCTTATCCCACACGCCCCACCAACATTCGCCAGTGGACACATCGGCCATGACCGCATCAATTTCTTTATCTGCTTCTTTGATGTAAATCAAATAGTTATTCGACTTATCGGCAATCGCGTTTTCAAACAGAATGGTCCCTGGCGTAATGACTCGAATGACGTCACGTTTCACTAACCCTTTGGCTTTCTTCGGGTCTTCCAGTTGTTCACAAATGGCTACCTTATAGCCCTTTTGGATGAGCCGGTAAATATAAATTTCAGCCGCATGAAAAGGAACGCCGCACATAGGGACTCGCCCCTCTGCACCAGCGTTCTTTCCCGTCAAGGTGAGCTCCAATTCGTGAGACGCCGTCACTGCATCATCATAAAAAAGCTCGTAAAAATCACCGAGCCGATAAAATAACAGACAATCCTGGTATTTTTCCTTCACCTTTTTATATTGATCCATCAAAGGCGTCTTCGCCATGAAATCACCTCATATCATATAACGTGAAACAGGTTTCCCCATTTATTATTCAAAAAGATAGTGAAAAGGGTTATTATTGTCTTTTCATTGGACAGCAAACATAGAGACATCACCACATCTCAAAGAGTTATAACTGCTTCATCCGCCTACTTCATTTAGCAAGATTTCAATATTCAAAAGGTTAGCCTACCGGCAGGTTATGCAGCCAAGTTATTGTAACCAATAAAATAACCTTTTATACCCCTTTATACCCCTGTCACTAGCCATTATGGCCCCATGTTAGAAATAGTATGCAGCAAAATGATAACCCTTTCCCCTATCCATATCTCCGCTACAGTCTCTTCCGCTTTACACTAAAGTCCCTTTTAACACCCAAGTCTGCGCTGTTTCTACCTTCGCTTCCACAGTATCGCCCACTTTAAGTCCTTCTCTATAGGGGAAGAGAATCATCTTATTGGTCGACGTGCGGCCAAACCAGTTGGTTTCATCCTGCTTGGAAGGTCCTTCCACAATGACCGTGTACGTCTTTCCTTCCATTTCCTTGTTCAGTTCCAAACTGATTTCATTTTCCACATCCATCAGTTCCTGCAGACGGCGATGTTTTGTTTCATCATCAATTTGATTCTCCATACGAGCCGCTGGTGTTCCTTTACGGGGAGAATAAATGAAGGTATAGCAAGAATCGAAACGGATTTCCTTCAAAAGTTTCACCGTTTCCTGGTGCATTTCTTCTGTTTCTCCCGGGAATCCGGTAATCAAATCGGTGGTAAGGGCAATATCTGGCATTTTTTCACGGACATACGCTACCAGTTCCTTGAAACGCTCAATGGTATAGCCACGATTCATAGCCTTCAGCATTTCCGTAGAACCATGCTGCACCGGCAGATGCATATGGCGTACCACTTTCGGAGAAGCTGCCATGGCATCCACCATATCATAGGTCATATCTCTCGGATGGGATGTCATATAGCGAACCCGTTCAATCCCATCAATTTTATCGATAGCACGAATCAAAGTTCCAAAATCAGTGCCATTCCGGAAATCTAATCCATAAGAATTGACATTCTGTCCCAAAAGAGTGACTTCCTTATATCCCTCATTGGCCAATTCCTGAATTTCCTTGCAAATGGCTTCCACCGGACGGCTCAGTTCCCGCCCGCGGGTATAGGGCACGATGCAATAGGTACAAAACTTATTGCACCCCTGCATAATCGGAATCCAAGCGAAAATATGAGACTTACGAACCGCTTTCAAGTCACTGTAATCACTGACACTGTGAGGATTCCGTTCAGTCTTTACCACATGACTGCCTTTGGCATTTTCGTTAGAAATAATATCCTTCAAATCATGAATATGGTACGGTCCAATCACGAAATCAATAATCGGCATACGCTCGATCAGTTTGCCCTTATTCTCCTGGGCCATGCACCCGGCAATGCCCAAAAGCAAACGAGGATTCTTCTCCTTCAGCTTCTTGATTTCCCCAATCTTGCCATACACCTTTTCTTCCGCATTCTGACGGATGCTGCAGGTATTCATAATAATAATATCCGCATCATCCATCTTTTCGGCCGGCTGATACCCCAATTCCTCCAGCTGTCCATTGATACGTTCCGTATCCGATTCATTCATTTGACAGCCGTACGTAAGGGTAAAATATTTTTTATCCATATCTTTATTCCTTTATATAATACATATAAATACATTTTACAACTAGACAATTATCGTATTATTATATCATACTTTTCCTTGATTCTGCAGAAAAAATATGATGTTAGAAAAACAAACTCTATGACTTGGAAATAGTAGTGAATAGATGAACAACCTTCATCTGTTGTTAGTTGTTAGTTGTTAGTTGTTGGTTCTTATTGATAAAGCAACTAAATGACCAACCTCTTATAAAACGCAAAAAATCCCACAACAAAAACAGGAGAAACTTTCGCACTACGGGCCTGAAATCATAATGCCTGGTTCTCTTTGTTTCTGCTGCGGGATTTTACCTGCATCAGGATCAAATTCCTTTCGGAACTTGCCAACTCTCTATTAAGTTATACATCAGTGAAGGCGAGAAACTTCACCCGGTTGAGCGGCTGTGTCCAGCCGGAGCTCTTATGGATTCGTCATCCGTAGGCAACTTGCAGGTCCTATCCCCACAGCGTTTTTTTGATCGGCGCCGTGCGCTATGGTCTTCTGACCTTTGCCTTGACATCATCATACACGATATGATTTGAAAAATCAAGTGTTTTGGAAAACTTTGTTCTTACACGTTCTGTAATCGCAAAAATAGCTCTTAGAGAGTCTGTAAGCCCATGACGTGTATACTTATTTGGGCGACTCATGACTCGTGACTGGTGACTAGGATCTATGAATTAGTTTGTTTAACATAGAAAAAAACTCTCTATAGTGATCTATATCACGTACCTTTTTTTCATATCAATCCGCGTGGACAAAAATTCATTATATTTGTTTTACTTGCCCAAAAGAAAAGCACCCTTACGGGTGCCTTTCCGTACGCTTGGCAGGCGTCCGAGTCTCCTGCATCTCTCGGGTTTCCCCTGTCTAACCATCGGCGCGTGGGCCGGACGAACTCCCCCACCTCAAACGTACTTAATTATAGAATACCACTTTTATCCTTATTTCACCACTCTCTTTCTTTTTTCACAATAGCGGTCTCACCTCTATCATCATTTCAACCGAAACACAAAAAAGACGCAGCCATAAAAAACGATTGAGTCTTTTTCATGCATACGGTAAATAGAAAAATGACTCTATGGAAAAAGCAAAGCCTTCTCCCGTGGAGAAGGGGGACCGCGGAGCGGTGGATAAGGCCTATCCCGGTATACAAGACAAATGAGGAAAAAGGAAGGTGCGTATCCTGCTAGTGAAGAAAAAGCTAGCCGCTATTTTTTCTTTTTCATTACTAGCGTTGTTTTCTTTACAATAGCGATTTCCCCTCTTTCGTCATTCCGACCAACGTGGAGGAATCTTTGTGTTATTCCCATCAGCTCTTTGTTTGTCAAGCGATATGAAATGAAACTCCCCGTTTTAGTATAACCGCTACTGACTTCTGCCTTCCATTTTCTCGCTATGTTCGAAACAACGCCTCACCGTAACAATTTGATTCAGTAAGCCCTTATCGCAAGTGCTGCGAGATTTCTCTACTCAGGGATCCAAATCAATTTACATCTTCAACCCCATTTCGCACAAATATGCCCGGTCGAAATGACGGAGCCAGCTAGCTACACATTCAAGTACCCACTATGGCACACGCCGCTATTAGACAGAAGTGGAGAAATCTTGTGACCCTATTGATAGTCTCGCTAGTGTCACAAGATTTCTCCACTTTTGTCTAACATAGTACTGAACTACACTGTATAATCATCAAGCACAAATCCCATCAGTCGAAATGACAGATCCGACTAGCAGCATATTCTAGTAACCGCTATGGCACATGCCGCTAATGGCATACCCTTTCATACCCCTATATAACCCCGACACCCACGTCCTTGTCTCCATGAGATAATACCGTCATATGCACAATAGTAACCTTATATAACTTATCGAAAGCACGAAAAAAGACTCAACCGTTTTCACAGTTGAGCCTTCATCTTAATCAGCAGCTTGTTCCTCCCGGCGATTCCAGCCAAAATAATTTGCATGTGAGGCAAAGTAAAAACCTCAACCATTTTCATGATTGAGGTTTTAGTTAATCAGCAGCTTCCTATCCTCCCGGGCCGCTTCCAGCCAAGTACTTTCGGCGTTTGTGAGCTTAACTACCGTGTTCGGCATGG
>SAMEA104315425__coassemble_614_pt1 | contig 29407 bp, 20 predicted proteins | sample SAMEA104315425__metabat2_low_PE_033 | metagenome-assembled genome bin SAMEA104315425 (sample SAMEA104315425) | gut metagenome | biome: Monkey gut; feature: monkey-associated habitat; material: faeces | place: China | collected 2013
TTCTCCACTCAGGGCTCCAAATCATTTCAATACTTTAGCGTTACTTTGCACGAATCCCGTCGGTCGAAATGACGGGGTGGGGTATGTGTCAGCAGGAGAGATAGCCGCATGTATGGCACGCAAAAAAAGCCCACACAAAAAATAATCCCCGGAACATGACTGCCATATGCAATCATGGAATTTGATCATTTCTCATGTAGGCTTCTTATTTTAAGCAATACAACCTTATTAAGTTGTGCATTGTGAAAACCCATTGTTGTGTTTCCACCCAGGTTGAACGGCCATGTCTGACCGGGGCCCTTATGTTTGGATTCCTCATCCTGGAAGCGAACTGCAGGTCTTATCCGGTCAGCGTTTTTTCATCGGCGCCGTGCGCTGTCGGTTCATTCCTTCGCTATGATTACATTATAGAATGTATTGGTTAAAAAGTCAAATAATTTTCTGGCTGGAAGTTAGCACTTAATTGCTAACTAATTAAAAATGGAGATTTCTATGAAAAACGTAAGAAGTCCAAAGATCATATACATGACCAATGTAGAACGCCGGTATTTCATGATGGGCCGTGCATTGGAAGAGCTCAAGGAAGCAGGAAAAGTGAGTGCTTCTTGCCAAGTACTGAAAACGTCCGATGAGGATTTGTGGAATCCATCTTGGGAGGCGGCGGTAGACGGTGCTTCTCTGGTGATGATTCGTTTCATGGGCAATACGATTCGCACAAAATTCTGGACTGCGTGTATGCATTTCTTAGAACGGCAGGGAATTCCGTACTATATGGATGCAGCCGGTTCTGCCGAAGAGGAGTGCATGAAATGGGTAGATGGAAAGGATATTTCTATCTTTAAGGAATACAGTTTCTATGGCGGTCTTTCCAATTATAAAAATCTGTGGTTTTACAGTTCCCATCTTTTTGATGACACCATAGAGGTACCTGACAAGCCGACACCGCTTTGTTGGGCAGGCATCTATCATCCGGGCATGAAGGACAAGTTCATGGATGATTTGTCCCTTTATGAAAAGACCTATATGAAGCCGGGGCGGCCCACCATTGGATTTCTTTTTTACCGTGATGAATGGGTGTGGGATGATTTGCATTACCAGGATGCATTCATTGCAGAAGCGGAAAAGCAGGGGCTGAATATCATCCCTGTCTTTACCAATGGTTTGCCGGATCCGAAGCTGGGGATGCCCACCATTTCTGAGGTATTTCAAAAGTATTTCACAAGAGATGGTCAAACCATTGTGGATACGGTGGTGAATGTGATGAAATTCTCTTTCACTACCTCCGGCTCGATTTCAACAGATACTTTGAAGGAAATCGGCGTTCCTGTGCTGCAGGCCTATTCACTCATTGCCCCCAAAAAAGAGTGGGAAGGATCTCCAGAGGGCATGAATGCCATGGAAATATCTATCAGTGTCACCATGCCTGAAATGGATGGTATCATTCATGGTGTGCCCATTGCGGCCAAGCTTGTGAGGGACAATGGGGAAGTGGAATATTTGCCCCTTCCGGAACGGGTGTCTTACATGGTGGCACGGGCAGGCGCTTGGGCGAAGCTCCATCGGAAGGAAAATAAGGATAAGAAAATTGCCATTGTTTTCCATAATTATCCGCCGAAAAATTCCAATATCGGTAGCGCATTGGGATTGGATTCCATTGAGAGTATGTGCCGGTTTTTACGAATGATGAAAGAAGCGGGGTATCAGCTGGATTTCCTTCCAAAAGATGGGGCAGAACTTATTTCCATGCTGACTTCCAGGGCCACCAATGATCTTTCCATGATGACCGAAGAACAGGTGGAACAGTGTCAGAAAATGCCCTGTGAGCAGTATGTCCGTTTCTTTGACGCTTTCCCAGAGACAGCCAGAAAGCAAATGGAGAAAGATTGGGGCAAGGCACCCGGCACAGTTATGGTGGATGACAATGGAAATATTCTCGTCCCCGGTCTTTTGGATGGGAATGTATTCATCACCGTGCAGGCCCCTCGAGGATATGGGTTCGATGTGGACAAGGTGTATCATGATCCCTATGTGGCACCCACTCACCAATACTTGGCCTATTATCAGTGGATTCGCGATGTGTGGAAGGCCGATGGGGTTATCCATGTAGGCACCCATGGTAATCTGGAATGGCTTCCTGGGAAAGGAGCGGGACTTTCGGCTGATAGCTATCCTGATTTGGCGTTAGGTTCTCTTCCCAACATTTACCCTTACCACATGACCATTACCGGCGAAGGCATCCAAGCCAAGCGACGTGGTGGGGCCTGTCTGGTGGACCACTTGCCGGCACCACTCACCGATGCAGGTACCTATGATGAGCTCTCTGAATTGGAAAAATCCATGGATGAATATGCCCATTTCGAGAAAACAGAACCGGAAACGGCGAAAAAGTTAATTTCTTCTATTCGCGAATTGGCAAAAAAGGCCGATTTAGATGGGGAAGTGCCCTATGATGAAACGGCGTCTTTAGATAGCTATTTGAGCAGTTTGCACAGTTATATCGAGGATTTGAAAAATAGCGAATGTCATGCCGGTTTGCATATCATGGGACAGATGCCGGAAGGAGACATTCTCCGAAATGAAATCCTTCAAATGCTGCGCCTTCCCAATGGAGAACAACCTTCCATTTTTGAACTCTTTGCGGAAAAAGAAGGGTTCACGGTAGATACTTTGATACGGGATGCCCAGACTCTTTTGAAAGAAAACCGCACTGGCAGTGAATGGATGAAACAAATTCGCACCGAAGCGGAATCTTTTGTGGCTGCTTTGATGGAGAAGGATTTTACCGATGAGGGATTGCAGGATGGGATGGCACTACCTTTTGTGCAAAGTGCAGACCCGGCTTGGCAAAAGAAATTACGTCAATTGGGAACCTATATTTCTTCTAACTTATACCATCGTCTCACTGAAACGAAGCAGGAAATGGTCCATACACTGGAAGGCATTTCTGCCAAGTATATCCAACCTGGCCCGTCCGGTTCTCCCCATGCGGGCGGTGTGTCTCTCATTCCGGCGGGGCTTAATTTCTATGGCATTGATCCGAGAAAATTACCGACCAAAGCGGCGTGGGAAATCGGAAAAGAATTGGGCGATCAGGTGATTGAGCAGTTTATTGCCGACGAAGGGAAATATCCGGAAAACGTAGGCATGGTGTTCTGGTCCGGGTCGAACATGCGAAGTCATGGACAGTGCATTGCCGAATTTCTCTATCTCATGGGGCTGAAACCTGTGTGGGAAAAGGGAAGTCTCATGGTGAAACACCTGGAAGTGATTCCTCTATCAGAATTGAAACGTCCCCGCATCGATGTGACAGCTCGTATCAGTGGCCTTTTCCGTGATACCATGCCAGTGGTGGTTTCCCTTTTGGATAAGGCAGTCCTTTTAGCAGCCTCTTTGGATGAGCCAGAGGAAGAGAATTTCGTAAAACATCATATTTCTGTAGATAGTGCCGCTATGGTAGAAAAAGGGATGAAACCGGAAGAAGCCTGGCGAGAAGCGGCCTATCGCGTTTTTGGCGATGCACCGGGAACCTATGGAGCTGGTGTAGCAGCACTTTTGGAAAATAAGAACTGGGATACCTTGGATGACCTGGCCCATGTTTTCGTTCGCTGGGGCGGCCATGCCTATGGGGCTAAATCCAATGGTACTTATAAACCAGAACTCTTTGAAAATCGTTTGGCCCATATGGAAGTGACCATCAAAAACGAAGATAACCACGAAACGAATATGATGAGTAGCGACGATTACAACGCCTATCATGGGGGACTGATTGCAGCGGTTCGTTTCTATTCGGGGAAACAGCCCCATTCCTATGAGGGCGATAGCACCGATCGAAGCCAAGTGAAAGTGCGGACCGTACAAGAAGTGGCCAAGCGGGTGTTCCGCGCCGAATCCATCAATCCGAAATTTATCGAAGGCATGATGAAACACGGCTATAAAGGCGCCGCTGACCTGTCCAGCCGTGTATCCATCAGCTTCCAGTGGGATGCCACCAGCGATGTGATGGAAGATTGGATGTATGAGAAATTGGCAGAGAAATATGCCCTGGATCGGAAAGTGCAGGACTGGATGAAAGAAGTCAATCCCTGGGCCCTGCAGCGCATCACTGAAACACTTTTGGAAGCAGAAAAACGAGGACTCTGGAACGCCAAAGAAGAAACACTGGGCGAATTGCAGCAGTTGTACTTGGATGTGGAAGGGGAGTTGGAAGATGATGAATGATTCTTGGTGACTGGTGACTGGTGACTGGAAATCAGTAGCTAGGGCCTAGGGATCAAGACAGTTAGGAGTGAGGAATTAGGAGTGAGGAGTGGTGGAAGGGGCGCACAACTTAAGAAGCGCCCCAATACCCTCTTTTTATGAAATACCAAACTGCCTCAACACATTTTCGGCATTTCGACCGATGGGATTGGTGCATGATGACTGTGCAGAGTAGTTCGGTACTATGTTGGACAGAAGTGGAGAAATCTCAAATCTCCAGCGGGATTATCTCCAACTGAATGGAACCGTAATGGGTTATTTCAGCTAGCATGTGTACCGCTAGTGCTTTGAGATTTCTCCACTTTTGTCTAACATGGTGCGAGAAAGCCCGATAGAGACACTAAACACGAATCCCGTCGGTCGAAATGACGGGGAATGGGATGTGACAGTAGGCGTGATAGCGATATTCCTGCTTATTGACTGTAGACGTAATCCCCTCTAGCGTCATTTCGACCGGTCGTATTTGTGCTGGATGTTTATGATGATATGAAACGCAATGTGTAGGAGAGTGGAGAAATCTCAAAGCACTAGCGAGAAGGGCTTTTTGAAGCAAATGGTAACGGTGAGATAATATTTCAAGCAAAGCGAGAAAAGCAGCTCTAGCGAGTTATTATGGTATGTGTCATCAAGCCTTTACGGCAAGTGCTGATGAGATTTCTCCACTCAGGGACACAATTTATTTCAAAGCAATTGCGTCACTTCGCACGAATGGGATCGGTCGAAATGACGGAAAGGGGAATGTGTCACTAAGAATGATATGGTCGACAGAACGAAAAAACAGATGATTTATATTTCTTGTTTCTAATCAACATCAAACGGTTGATTCCAAATATCCAATCCCTAGGGCCTAGCTACTAATCCCTGGCTACTACTCCCCAATTTCCTCCTAAAACCATTTGACGCTGACCCATATAGAGCATATAATAAAAGGAACTGTTATTTACTATAGAATAACGTAATATATGGGGAAGCATTGATTTATTCCAAATAATGAATAAATCAGTGTTTCCCTAACGACCAAATCGTTAATCGTGGAAGGTGAAATTATGCGTGAAAAATACGTTCCTCAGCAGATTGAAAAGAAATGGCAGAAAATCTGGGAGGATACCAAAGCATTTGAAACTCATTCTGATCCAAGCAAGAAGAAATACTATGTATTGGAAATGTTCCCATATCCGTCTGGCAACCTACACATGGGCCATGTTCGCAACTACTCCATCGGTGATGTGGTAGCCCGTTTCAAGACCATGCAGGGCTTTAATGTGATTCATCCCATGGGCTATGATGCATTCGGTATGCCTGCTGAAAATGCGGCTATCAAACATGGCATCCCGCCGGCTAAATGGACCTATTCCAACATCGACAATATGACCCGTCAGCAGAAGGAACTGGGGCTCTCTTATGATTGGGACAGAGAAGTGCTGACCTGCCGGGAAGATTATTACAAGCACACCCAGAAGCTCTTTGAAATTTTCTACAAGAGAGGGCTGGCTTATAAGAAAGAAGCTAAGGTTAACTGGTGCGAAAGCTGCCACACCGTTCTTGCCAATGAACAGGTTGAAGAAGGTCGCTGCTGGCGTTGTAAGAATCCGGTTGTGAAGAAGGATCTGTCTCAGTGGTTCCTGAAGATTACTGATTATGCAGATAGACTTCTGGCAGATCTGGACCATATGCCAGGCTGGCCGGAACGTGTAAAGACCATGCAGAGAAACTGGATTGGTCGTTCCACCGGTACCCAGTTCTCCTTCAAGGTAGAAGGCATGGATGACCAGATTCCGGTATACACCACCCGCGTGGATACCGTCTATGGCGTGACATACATGGTTCTCGCTCCGGAACATCCACTGGTAGAAAAACTGATTGCCAATAACCCAGAAAAGGCGAAGCTGGAAGAATTCATCGAAAAGATGAGAAATGAAAATGATATCGTTCGTACCGCTGAAGATGCACCGAAACTGGGCATGTTCACTGGCAGCTATGCGATTCATCCGCTTACTGGCGAACGGGTGCCGATTTGGATTGCCAACTACGTTCTCTATGAATACGGCACCGGTGCGGTTATGGCCGTTCCAACCCATGACCAGCGCGACTGGGATTTCGCAAAGAAATACAACCTTCCAATGAAACTGGTTGTGGAAAACAAAGCCCACAGCTTGGTGTTGGAAGATATGGATAAGGCCTACGATGCAGATGGATTCCTGGTGAACTCCGGCGAATTCGATGGCATGAAATCTGCTGAAGCGCGTGAAGCCATTACAAAGAAATTTGAAGATATGGGCATTGGTCAGGGCAAGGTCAACTACAGACTTCGTGACTGGCTGATTTCCCGTCAGCGTTATTGGGGCTGCCCGATTCCGATTATCCACTGCCCCCATTGCGGCAATGTACTGGTACCGGAAAAGGATCTCCCTGTCAAACTGCCGGAAGACGTTAACTTCGTAGCTGGTGCCACTTCTCCACTGGAAACCAGTGAAGCATTCCTCCATTGCAAGTGCCCACAGTGCGGTGCGGATGCTACCAGAGAAACTGATACCATGGATACATTCATCGATTCTTCCTGGTATTTCCTGCGTTACTGCGACCCGCACAATGCAGAAGAACCATTCAACAAAGATAAAGCCAACTACTGGATGCCAGTAGACCAGTACATCGGCGGTATCGAACACGCTATCCTTCACCTGCTGTATTCCCGTTTCTTCATGAAAGTTCTCCAGGATGAAGGCATGGTGGACTATCCAGAACCATTCACCAACCTGCTTTGCCAGGGCATGGTACTCAAAGATGGCGGCAAGATGAGTAAGTCCGTAGGCAACGTGGTTTCCCCAGAAGAAATCGTAGGGAAATATGGCGCTGATACAGCTCGTCTGTTCATCCTCTTCGCTGCTCCTCCGGAAAAAGATTTGGAATGGTCTGACCAGGGCGTAGAAGGTTCTTACCGCTTCCTGAAACGTGTATGGACCATCGTTGGTAAATACTTGGATCTGGCAAAAGAAACCAAAGGCAAGCTGTCTTCTGATGAATTTGCCCTCCGCAGAAAACTGCACCAGACCATTAAGAAAGTCACCGAAGACTTGGATGGCAAATTTGCATTCAACACAGCTATTTCTTCTATCATGGAACTGGTTAACGACATGTACCGCTTTGTAGAAGTTCATGACACCATCGAAGAAAGTTTGGCAAAGGAACTGAACAGAAACCTGCTGATTCTCTTGGCTCCATTCGTTCCGCACATCACCGAAGAACTGTGGCAGGATGTGGGCGAAAAAGAAGAAAGCATTCACCTCGCTCCATGGCCGGCTTACGATGAAGCCGCTCTCGTAGTGGATGAAGTGGAATTGGCTGTACAGGTCAATGGCAAAGTTCGTGCTACCATTTCTGTACCGGTGGCTATGAGCCGTGAAGACATTGCTGAAAAAGCAAAAGCACTGCCAGATATCCAGAAATTCACCGAAGGCAAAACCATTGTGAAAGTCATCGTGGTTCCGAAGAGAATTGTGAATATTGTTGTAAAATAATATATGTAATTGGTAGCTGGTGACTCGTGACTAGTGACTAGGCTACGTATCAAAAAAGCACCCTCTGTCGTGGGGTGCTTTTTTGATGGTATGTTTAGGTGACTGGTAAACTCGTGACTGGTGACTGGGATAGAAGTTAGGGAAAACTAACAAAAAAGTGAAATCCGTGTTACAATAAAGGAAAATGGTAGGCAGTTAGCGGTACGCAGTTAGCTGTTAACTGCGCACTTCTCACTACGCACTCAAAAAAGGAGGGATTCCTATGCATATCACTTGTGAAGGTCGAGGATTTGATTTCTTCCGCGGCGCTACACCGCAGAATTTATGGAATATTTTGCGAGGTAAACGAAAAAAGACCGATGCCGTATTGGCAGAGCTGAATGGTTCTATTATTGATTTTCAGACTCCTTTTCCATCCGACGGGGATGTGAAGTGGATTCCTCTTTGTTCGCCCAAAGCCCACAGGGCCTATGTGCGGAGTGCTATCATGCTTCTGGTTTGCGCGGTGAAGGAAGTCTATGGTGACAAAGCGGATGTGAAAATCAAACATTCCTTAGGGAAATCACTGTACTGTGAATTTCAAGATGGCCACGTGCCGCTGCAGAAAGAATTGGTTCGCTTAGAGAATCGGATGCAAGCTATTGTCAAAGAAGGGAGAAATATCACCAAATTGGTGGTAGGGAAGAGCCGGGCCATGGCGTTCTTGCGGAAACAGGGACGGCTCGAAGATGCGGAGCTTCTTTCTAACTTGGAAGTGAATGAGCTCAATGTGGATCGCTGCGGGAATGTAACCGATTATTACTTAGGGCCCCTGCTTCCGGATATGAGCTTTGTCACATTATTTCGGTTGAAATCCTATGCGCCGGGATTTCTTTTGACATTGCCCGATGATAAAGGCGATATGGTGCTTCGCGAAGAAGCAGAAGACCCATTATTTGCGAGGGTATTCTTGGAATCCCAAAATTGGTCAGAATTGATCGGTTGTCATAATTTGGCAGGTCTCAATCGGGCCATTGAAAATGGAAAAATTTATGATTTGGTATCCATTGCAGAAGCCCTGCATGAAAAGAAACTGGCAGAATTAGCAGATATCATTTGCCGGCAGAATCCAAAGATTCGTCTGGTTTGCATGGCGGGACCCTCGTCTTCAGGAAAGACCACGTTCATGAAACGATTGATTGTCCATCTTCGTGTCAATGGCGTGCGTCCAGTGATGCTCTCCTTAGACGACTATTTCCGGAATCGAGACGAAATGAAAGATGGCGATTGGGAAGATTTGCACGCTTTGGATTTGTCTCTCTTTGAAGAAACAGTCTCTTCCCTGTTGGAAGGAAAAAAGGTCCATTTGCCCCATTTCAATTTCATGACCGGCAAGAAAGAATGGAGCCAGGAAGAGGTGCAGCTAGGAGAAGACCAGCCGATTCTGGTCGAAGGACTTCATGGTCTCAATCCAGAATTGACCTATTTCGTGCCAGGGTACCAGTGCATTCGGATTTACGTCAGTGCCTTGACCCAGCTTAGCATCAATGATCACAATCGCATTTCTACCTCCGATACCCGTCTCTTGCGCCGTATGGTGCGAGACGTGCAGTTCCGTGGCAATGGGGCGGAGCATACCTTGGAAGTATGGGACAATGTAAGGAAAGGGGAAGAACGAAATATTTTCCATTTCCAGAATCGGGCCAATATTGTATTCAATTCGGCCCTTCTCTATGAAATTCCAGTGCTGAAGAAATTGGCTAAGCCTCTCTTGGAAGCCATTACTCCAGAGAGTCCAACCTACGCAGAAGCCCAGCGTTTGTTAGAATTCTTGGAACCATTCCACGAATTGGATGCATCCATTGTGCCGGATAATTCATTGCTTCGGGAGTTTGTGGGATATCATGGGTTGGGAAAATCTTTTCTAAACCAGTGAGAAGTTAGAAATGGTGGAGGCGGCGCACAAGTCATAAAGCACCGCAAAGTATAATGTTTGGTGACTGGTGACTGGGGATTAGTAGCTAGGCCTTAGGGATTAGAAATAAAAATAGTGAGGAGTTAGAAGTGAGGAGTGGTGGAAGGGGCGCACAAATTTTGGAAGCGCCCCAATACCCTATTTATATATGATTGTTGTATATAAATGTATTTTCTCACGCGTCATCATGTACAAATCCCATTGGTTGAAATGACACTAGCTTTTTATAATTAAATCGATTATAATAGATATAGCGATAAATTTCGATATAGAAGTGTACTATAAGGAGAAAACATATGACAGACGTATTGATTATTGGTGGGGGACCTGCGGGATTGAATGCTGCGCTCTATGCAGCACGGAAGGAATTGACGGTGCAGCTGGTGTCTACTGACATTGGCGGACAGATGCTGCTCACTGGGGATATTGAAAATTATTTGGGACTGCCCCATGTATCCGGCTTTGAACTGGCGGATAAAATGGAAGCCCATGTGAAGGAGTATCCAGTGGAATTCATTATGGCTGGTGTGAAATCCTTGGAACGGACAGAAGAAGGAAATTTCAAACTTCATCTGGATGATGGGAAGGTATTGGAAGGAAAAACATGTATTATAACAGCCGGCAAGCGGAGTCGTACTTTGGATATTCCTGGGGAATTGGAATACACCGGCCGCGGGGTAAGCTATTGTGCTACCTGTGATGGACCATTTTACAGGAAGAAGGACGTAGCCATTGTAGGTGGCGGCGATAGTGCGGTGCAGGCTGCTATCGAACTGGCGAAACTGTGCCCTACGGTGTACTTAGTGGTCCGGAGCCGTATTCGTGCACAGGAAGTATTGGTACGTCGCATGGAAGCTTTGGACAATGTGAAAGTCCTTCTAGGATATACGCCGGAAGAAATCAAAGGGGAGAAAAAGGTCACTGCTTTGGTTGTGAAGAATAAAGTCGATGGTTCTCTGACAGAACTTTCTGTATCGGGTACCTTCGTGGAAGCCGGTGGTATTCCCAATATTTCCTACCTGCCAGAAGAAGTGACATGCAATGACAAAGGGGAAATTGTGACCGATAAAGAAGGAAATACCAATATGCCAGGTCTTTTTGCAGCCGGCGACGTGACCGATTGCAAGAACAAGCAGATCATCATTGCCGCAGGAGAAGGGGCCGCCGCCGCTTTGGCAGCCCATGAATATTTGCTTAGAAAATGAGTGACTAGTAGACTGGTGACTAGTGACTAGGAAAATCGAGTCACTAGTCTACCAGTCACCTATACTTTCATTTGAATATACAGTGATTCACTGGAGGTGCATGGAGTAAAAAATGCGCGTAACGAAAAAGATCAAAGAAGAACAACTGAAACGATTGTCCGAAGTGTATCACAATGAAGGGACCATGCTTCATTTCACCAGTCCCTTTACGTTATTGGTGGCGGTGATTCTCTCTGCCCAGTGCACCGATAAGCGAGTGAACGTAATCACAGGACGTATATTTCCAAGACTGGATAGCCCGGATAAGATGGCACAGCTCACGCAGGGAGAATTGGAAACAGAAATCCACGATTGCGGCCTGTATAAAGCCAAAGCGAAGAATCTTTTAGGCATGTGTCATATGCTGATTGAAAATTACGGCGGTGAAGTGCCAGAGGATTTTGATGAATTGGTAAAACTGCCCGGTGTAGGGAGGAAAACAGCCAACGTGGTGCGCAGTGTGGCCTGGGGCTATCCGGCCATTGCGGTGGATACCCATGTATTTCGCGTGGCCAATCGACTGAAACTGGCCACGGGAACCACACCACTGGAAGTAGAAAAAGGGCTCATGAAGGCCATTCCGAAAAAAGATTGGTCCGATGCCCATCATTGGCTCATCTGGCACGGGAGAAAAGTCTGCACAGCTAGAGCACCGAAATGTGAGACGTGCTTTTTGGGGGATGTGTGTCCTTCCTGTATGGTGAAAACGAAATAAAGGGTTATTATTCTGCAGATTTTCCTTATAGCTACAAAGAGAAAATACCGCTAGCCACAAGGTTATAAAGGGTTATTTATGGGTTATAGCATAACCTTTTATAACCTTTTATAACCTTTCATAACCTAATCGTTAGCGGTATTCTTAGATTGTGGGATATGTGAAATCTGCAGAATAATAACCTTTTTGCAATCCGTGTAAAAAAGAAAATAACTCAACTGAAATCAGAAGATAATAAAAACGGCATTTCTCAACTATGTGAGAAATGCCGTTTTACATATCAGTCAATTAAAACATATTTAATAACCCCTGGAATCCATAGTAATTGGTTGGCAGGAAGGCGTCTACGTACTTGGAAACGCCGATCGGTTCTGGAGCGGTGAGGAACAGAAGGAAAATAGCGAGAACTGTGAATCCGATGGAAACCAGGTTGGCGCTGCCTTTTCTGGAGACTTCATAGTAACCGAAGAGGCGGAGGCCCAGGGCACCGAAGAAGGTGATGCACATACCGGACAGGGAGAATACACCGAAGAGGATATTGGCCATCAGGAAGCCTACGTAGAAGACTGGAAGGAAAATGAAAGGGAAGTTGTAGGCGATACGGCTGTGATTGGTGCTGCGACGCATATCGTCCAGCCAGTCAGCCACGTCAAATCCGAAAAGTCCCAAAGGAATGAAAGAGAGAAGAACCACTTTATCCCATGCATTGGCCAGTCGATCTCTGCTCTGACCAAGCCAGTAGAAGAAACCACACAGAGCTAGTCCTACCAGACCGCCAAGGATGTAGTAGTATTCGGCAGGAATAAATTTCACCACAATCATGGACAGGGTCACCAGTACAGAGCCAGTGACAATGTAGGGAATCAGCTGGGATTTCGTGAGCTTGTGATTGTCTGGAATGTCTTCCTTCATCTGGGCCAGAATTTCTACCATGAAAAGCAGCAGGAAAATAGCCAGAGCTGCAAATGGATAAACGAAGAGGGAAACCACAATGAGAAGTACCGGGAAGAATACTTTAAAACCACTGAATACACGCAGTTTCTTGAAATTCAGCTTGTTCTTCTGGGTGTAAATGGTGAGTCTCATGAAGACCAGGTAGGTCATCATCATTCCGACCGTTTCGAGAGGTTCACTTCCCATGTAGAGCAAACTACAGAAAACCAGCATGGCCATATTGGCGCCGGTAAAACGAGAAATCAGGGTGCTGAAAAGGCCGATATTCAAAAAGGCCACAGCGGCATCAACAAAATTCAAAACATCCATCTCCTTTAAAATAAACAATTCTTTTCTAGTATATATGGTGACAGGATTTTTGGCAAGGAAAATCCTACGGGGATTTGTTGTTAGTTGTTGGTTTACTTTCCGTGTTCCTTTGTGGCAATTCTCACAAAGAGAAAGATGATAATGGTTTAAGGTTTAAGGGGGGCAATTCATTTCATGCTGAATTTTAAACCCTAAACCATTGATACTATATTTATGTGCTGGTTGTCAATAAAGAACATGGAATGTAAACCCTAAACCTTTCAATTCTTTGTGAAATACAAACAACAAACAACTAACAACCAGCTCGACTTTTGTCATAAATTTAAAAGAATTCGTATCATCTCTTTTTTACAGAGATGGTTGATTTATGTTACAATACTAAGGATAGTATACCCCGTATAGTATCTTTAATGAGGGAATGGGAGTGTTTAAATAAAAAAAGGGTATTGGGGCGCTTTATAAGTTGTGCGCCCCTTCCATCATTCCTCATTTCTAATTCCTCATTCCTAATTTTGGAAACGGGTAAATATAGATAATAGAATAAAGCGTTTTTATGAAATAACGGAGGAAAGTATGTTAATACAATGGTTTCCTGGTCACATGACCAAGACGAAACGAATGATAGAAGGCCATCTGAAAGCGGTCGATGTGGTGGCCGAACTTTTGGATGCTCGTATTCCGGCGTCCAGTGCCAATCCGATGATTGATGAACTGGTGAAAGGAAAGCCGCGCATCGTCATTCTAAATAAAGCAGACTTGGCCGATCCGAAAGCGACGGACCGCTGGATTTCTTATTTCCAGAAAAGAAATATCCCGGTAGTTCCTATGAGCGTAGGAAATAGCAAAAATAAAAAGCGGCTTTTAGCGCTCATTCGAGAGACTGCAGAACCTATGCTGGCGAAGTGGAGAAAGCGGGGCATCAAGAGCCGCTCGGTGCGTCTTATGATTCTGGGGATTCCAAACGTAGGAAAATCCACGTTGATTAATTTCCTGGCAGGCACTGCAGCCACCCGTACAGCCAATACGCCGGGCCATACGAGAGGTAAGCAGTGGGTTCGCTTGTCTGATGGACTGGACCTGCTGGATACACCAGGGGTTCTTTGGCCGAAATTCGATGACCAGACCGCAGCCCTTCGTCTGGCTGCTACAGGTGCCATCGCAGGGGATGTGTTCAATTCCAATGAAGTGGTATCTGCCTTGCTTTCTTCTCTGGCGGAAACATCTCCTTGGGTTTTGAAAGAGAAATATAATATCGAAGACGTGAACCAGGACCCACAGCTCCTTTTGGAAGCCGCAGGGAGAAGAAGAGGTTGCCTCCTTCCGGGCGGCGCCATTGACTATGACCGGGCAGAAATGGTGGTTCTCCGGGATTTCCGAAATGGGAAATTAGGAAAAATCACATTGGATGCGTTGCCTGTAAAGTAGGCAGTTAACAGTAAACAGTTAGCAGTTAACCGTTTACCGTTTATTGCTAACTGCCAACTAAAGGGGGGAAGATACATTGAAAATATCTGAAATCCGTGACATCTTGAAGCAAGACGAAGTGCCGGAAGAGGTGCTGCAGCAGATTCTTTCTGATGAAAGAAAAGGTGTGCAGAATCTGGTGGTTTCTTATATGAAACGACTGGAAAAAGAAAGTGAAGAACGGCTTCGCGTGGAATCTATGTATGAAGTGGAAAGTGAATTTTATAAAAAAGGATTGACTCACATCGTAGGGATCGATGAAGTGGGACGCGGTCCGCTGGCGGGACCAGTAACAGTGGCAGCTGTTATTTTGAAACCCCATTGGTTTGCCTATGGACTCAACGATTCCAAAAAAGTCACCATCAAACATAGAGAAACAATCGCTGAAAAAATTCAGAAAGAAGCGGTGGATGTGTCCATCGTGAGCTTGCCGCCAGAAGAAATCGATGCGCTGAACATTTATGAAGCCACCATGATGGCGATGTACCAGGCGGTAAAAAATCTGAAAGTCAAACCCGATGCAGTGATTGTGGATGCTATGCCGCTTCATTTCAATTGCCCTACTGTATCGCTTATTCACGGCGATGCCAAGAGTGCTTCTGTAGCTGCTGCGTCCATTGCTGCCAAAGTGTATCGAGACAAAATCATGGACGAGTACGACACCATTTACCCTGGCTATGGATTTGCAAAAAATAAAGGTTACGGTACAGCCGAACATATCCAAGCTTTGCATACCTTAGGTATCACGCCGATTCACCGCAAAAGCTTTGAACCGGTAAAGAGTATGGTGTTGAAAATGCAATGAGAAATTAGGAATGAGGAATTAGGAATGAAGGTGGCGGCGCACAATTCATAAAGCGCCGCATGTTTATAAAGTATGTTGACTGGTAGACTAGTGACTGGGGGAACGCTTTTCCTGGTCACCAGTCACGAGTCACTAGTCACGAAAAAGAGGAGAACCATATGAAACAATGTATGGATGAAGAAAATCTTCATCGTCGATTGAAAAAAATCATGGGTCAGGTACAAGCCATTGATCGCATGATTGAACAGGACATCCCCTGTGAAGATGTAATTACCCAGGTGAATGCCGCCAAGTCCGCTTTGCATAAAGTGGGGCAGATCATTTTGGAAGGCCACTTGCAGCACTGCGTCCGCGATGGCATCGAACATGGCAATGCGGACGAAACCATTGCTAAATTTGCCAAAGCGGTAGAACGGTTTTCTAATATTGTGTGATGTTGGAAGTTGCCTGTTGTTAGTTGTTGGTTTACTGTCCGTGTTCATGTATGCCATTTAGCGGTAAAGAGATTCCTAATGGTTTAAGGTTTAGGGGTTACGCTATTTCCAAACCTTACACCAGTGACGCTTTACTTTGGTGCAAGGAGTGTAGTAAAAAACACGGGATGTAAACCATAAACCTGGAATCCAGTGGCGGATGAGTCGTGGATTGGTGCTTAGTAATACATTGACAACAAATCTTAATGTATTTCTTGACAAATTCTAAGTCAATATCGCGTTGTTTTATAATTTTTTCAGTGCTAAAATTTAAAATGCAGTGTAAAAATGTTGTTGGATAGCATGGGTTGAATCCCAAACAACGAATAACTAACAACTATTTCTATAGGAGGTCCATATTTTTGTATCCTGTGAATCTTCAAATCAAAGGCATGCCTTGTCTTATCATTGGCGGGGGCCATGTGGCACTGCGAAAAATCACCAAGCTCATACGAGAAGGGGCCCATGTGACAGTGTTGGCACCGGAAGTGTGTGATGATATCCAGAAAATGGCAAAGGAAGGAACTTTGCGATGGATTTCCCGTAATTATCACGAAGGGGATTCCCATGGGTATCGGCTGGTGGTGACGGCTTGCGGGGTTCAAAGTGTAGTCCATCAGGTCCATGAGGAATCACAAAAGGAATATTTCCTATATAATGCATCGGATTTTCCGGCATTGGGAAATTGCCACTTGCCTGCTGCATTTGAGACAGGGGGCATGCAATTCACGATTTCTACCAAGGGCCGCTCACCGGCCATGTCCAAGTATGTGAAAGAATGGCTCATGGGAACCATTCCTGATGGATTTGGTGATTGGCTGGATCGGGTGAGCCGTATCCGCGAAGAACTAAAGGCAGATATACATAGCAGCCAAAGCAGGGAAAACTTTTGGCACGCTGTGTTTGATGATTCCGTGATGCACTTGGTCATGGAAGGAAAAATAGACGAAGCAGAGGAGTGTGTACGTCATGAAATTGGTCGTTTTAGGGCTGAACCATAAAACAGTCCCTGTTGACATTCGTGAGCAGTTTGCCATTTCGCCAGAAAGTGCGAGAAGCGGGCTGCATCATTTGGATGAACAAGATGATATAGAAGAAATGGTGGTTCTTTCCACTTGTAACCGCACAGAAATCTATGCGGTGCTTCGGGATGAAAAAGCAAAAGACACTTTAAAGAAAATGTTCTTGGCTCTATCAGGGAATAGAGAAGCCAAGAAAGAATATTTCTTCTATTTCGAAGGCGAAGCATGCATTCGCCACCTCTTTGAAGTGGTTTCCGGATTGGATTCCATGGTGATTGGGGAAAGCCAGATTTTAAATCAAATCAAAACGGCGTACACCATGGCACTTTCTGAAAAAGCCACGAAAACCATTTTGAATACCCTGTTCCACCGGGCCATTACTACCGGCAAGCGGGTGCGGACAGAAACCCAGATTTCTACCAGTGCGGTGTCTGTCATGTATGCAGCTGTCAAATTGGCAGAAAAAATCCTGGGCAGCTTGGAAGACCGAACCGCCATGGTCTTTGGTGCTGGCGAAGCGGCAGAACTTTTGGTTAAGAATCTGCAGGGCAAAGGTCTGAAACATGTAATCATCGCCAACCGTCATATAGAAAAAGCAGAAGAACTGGCAAAGAAAATTGGCGGCAGTGCGGTGCCTTTCAAAGGCGCTCTGAACCATGCGGAAGATGTGGATATCATTGTCACCGCCACCGGGGCTACCCAGTACATCGTGAAATCCTGGGATGTGCAGAATTTGATGGCTAAACGGGATTCTAAACCGCTGGTAGCCATTGATATTGCGGTTCCTTGTGATATTGAGCCGGAAGTAGGAAATATCCGAAATGTGACACTGTACAACATTGACGATTTGCAGGATATCGTAGAAAGCAATATTCGTTTCCGTGAAGGCGAAGCAGAACGGGCCAAGGTGATTATCGAAGAAGAAATCAAATCTATCGAAGATCGCTTCACCTATTTGTCTACCCGTCCGGTCATGGTTTCTCTGTCTGACAAAGCAGAAGAAATCCGGCAGCGTGAGCTTCGTCATGGGATGGCCAAAATTGAAGGTCTCACCGATGAAGACAAACGAGTACTGCAGCACATGACCCATATGATTGTCCGAAAAATCCTTCGCGAACCTATGATGCACCTTAATGAATTTGCCGGCACCGAATGGGAAGCAGCAGATAAATCCGCAGTGACACGGTTATTTAAGTTGGATGTGAAATAGTTGTCGGTTAACAGTTAACAGTTAACTGTCTACTGCTAACTAATAAATGAGGAACAGAACTTTGAAAAATAAAATCACCATTGCCACCAGGGAAAGTCTTTTGGCACTCTGGCAGGCGAAATATGTACAGCATCGACTGGAAGAGCAGTATCCGGGATTGACCGTAGAGCTGCTTCCAGTGACCACCAAGGGCGATCAGATTCTGGACCGTCCTTTGGTAGAAATAGGCGGTAAAGGCCTTTTCATCAAAGAATTGGAAGTGATTCTGCTGGAAGGAAAAGCAGATATTGCGGTTCATTCCTTGAAAGATATGACCGCTGAATGTCCGAAAGGACTGGGCATTGCGGCGGTTACTTCCAGAGAAGATCCAAGAGATGCGTTTGTATCTCACAAGTATAAAACCTTAGAAGAGCTTCCCTTGCATGCCAAAGTAGGCACATCCAGCTTGCGTCGTCAGGCGCAGCTGCTGCATAAGAGACCAGATTTGGAAATTGAGTCTCTTCGTGGTAATGTGCAGACCCGCCTTCGCCATTTGGATGAAGGAAACTTCGATGCCATCATTTTGGCAGCCGCCGGTCTGAAACGACTGGGACTGGCAGATCGTATTTCTTCCTATATTTCTACAGAAGAAAGCATTCCTGCCGCTGGTCAAGGCGTCATGGCTATCGAAGCGCGCATCGATGATACAGAAACATTGGCACTTCTTTCTTTCCTGCATGATAAAGAAGTGGCGTCCTGCATTCGGACCGAAAGAGCTTTCTTGGCCAAAGTGGGCGGTGATTGCAAAGTACCAGCGGGGATTTTTACGGTTCCTGCCGAAGGAAATCAGCTAGAAGCTCATGCATTCATTGCTTCTCCTGATGGCAAAGTACTCTATCGCAGCAGTCGCAAAGGAACAGCTGCAGAAGCAGAAACCATCGGACAGTCCTTGGCCCAAGAACTCTTGGACGATGGCGGACGAGAAGTATTGGAAGGATTGAATAAGATTTAGAATTGGTTGTTAGTTGACAGTTGTTAGTTGTTGGTTTATTTTCCGAGTTCGTTTGTGACAATTCGCCAAGGAGAAAGAGGGAATTGGTTTAGGGTTTAGGGGTTAAACCTTAAACCCTAAACCATTGACCCTATGTTTTTGTGCGTATTGCCTCTAAAGAACATGGGATATAAACCAAGTTCAATTCATTGTTAGTATTCAACCAACAACCAACAACTAACAACAGTTTTTAAGAGGAGAATCATATGAAACAGGGAAAGGTTTATTTAATCGGTGCCGGACCGGGAGATCCGGAACTTTTGACACTGAAAGGGAAACGCTGCTTGGAAGAAGCGAATGTCATTGTGGGGGACTACTTGGCAGATCCGCGGTTGCTTCGTTTCACCCGTCCCGATGCAGAATACATCTACGTGGGTAAAAAAGCAGGCAATCACACCATGAAGCAGCACGAAATCAGTGAACTGCTGGCACAAAAAGGGGAAGAAGGACACATCGTGGCTCGTCTCAAAGGGGGAGATCCTTTCGTCTTTGGTCGTGGCGGCGAAGAAATCGAAGTGCTGCGTCAGCATGGGGTACCTTTTGAAGAAGTGCCTGGTATCACCAGTGCCATTGCAGCACCGGCCTATGCGGGGATTCCGGTGACCCATAGAGGGGTAGCCGCCTCTTTCGCTGTTATCACCGGTCATGAAGACCCCACAAAAGACCGTTCTTCCATTCACTGGGATAAACTGGCTGGTGGCGTAGATACTTTGATTTTCCTCATGGGCGTTGGACATACGGCCATGATTGCTTCTCAGCTGATGAAATATGGCAGAAATCCGTCTACTCCGGCGGCTTTCGTTCGTTGGGGTACCCGCCCTTACCAGGAAACCTATACCACCACATTGGAACATGCAGCAGAAGATGTGGAACGACTGGGCATCCAGCCACCGGCTGTTTTTGTGGTCGGTGACGTGGTGAACCTTCGAGACACCATGGATTGGTTTGACAACCGTCCTTTGTTTGGAAAGCGAATCGTAGTGACCCGCTCCCGCAGCCAGGCTTCCAAATTGGTTCACGTACTGGATGCCAAAGGGGCACTTTGCGAAGAAATTCCAACCATTTTGATTGATAAGCCATCTGACGATTACCAGGGCATGGATGAAAGCATCGAAAAATTATCCTCTTTCGATTGGATTATCTTCACCAGCCAGAACGGGGTCAATTGTTTCTTTGACAGGCTCTATAAAAAAGGAAAAGATGCCCGTGCACTGGGGCATTTGAAAATTGGGGCCATTGGACCAGTGACCGCCAAAGAACTCCATCGCTACGGTCTCTCTGCCGATTGCGTGCCAAAGAAATACAAGGCAGAAGATTTGTTGGAAGAAATGAAACACCAAGTAAAAGCAGGCGATTCCATTTTGATTCCCCGTGCCAAGGAAGCCAGAAGCATCCTGCCAGAAGGCCTGATTGAAGTCGGCGCCAATGTCAAAGTGGTGGAAGCCTACCAGACCGTACCGGATGGAGAAAATAAAGAAAAACTCATTTCTCTTCTGGAAAAGAAAGAAGTGGACATCATCACCTTCACCAGTTCCTCTACGGTACATAACTTAATCAAACAAATCGATGGCCGTATTGAACTCTTGGATGGTGTATCCCTGGCCTGCATTGGACCGATTACCGCTGCTACCTGCCGCGACTACCACCTGAATCCAGATATTGTTTCTGACGTGTATACCATTGATGGATTGGTAGAAGCGATTGAAAAACATAGTTAAGTGACTGGTAGACTAGTTACTATGAGTGAAAAATAAGTTATTAAGTTTGTGGTTTACATTCCGGGTTCTTTTGGGACTTTTTACCTGTTTACTATGAGGCATTGGTTTAAGGTTTAGGAGTATAAACCCTAAACCTCAAACCAATGAAAATTTTTTCAAGGCAAGTTGTTGTAAATGGACTCAGTAGATAAACCGACAACGTTTTTCATAATCAAAGGAGCTTGAAAACAATGAAACTGAATACACTTCGTCCTCGTCGTTTGAGAAGAACCGCTGCCATTCGCAGCATGGTGAGAGAAAATTCTCTGGAACTCAATGATTTTGTCTATCCAATTTTTGTGGTACCAGGAACGAACATCAAAGAAGAAATTCCAAGCATGCCTGGACAGTACCATCTGTCTGTTGACAATGCGGTGAAGATGGCAGAAGAAATTTACAAATTGGGCATTCCTGCCGTTGAAATTTTCGGATTGCCGGAATACAAAGATGATATCGGCTCCTCTGCTTGGGATATGTCAAGCCCTGTACAGCGCGCCATCCGCGCCATCAAAGAAGCCGTGCCGGATTTGGTGATCGTAGGGGATGTTTGCCTCTGCCAGTACACCACCAGTGGTCATTGCGGAAAGCTGAAAGGTCACGAAGTAGATAATGACCCCACACTGGAACTGCTGGCTAAAGTCGCTCTGTCTCAGGCTGAATGTGGTGCTGACATCATTGCTCCTTCCGACATGATGGATGGCCGTATTGCGAAGATTCGCGAAACATTGGATGCCAATGACCTGACCAATGTATCCATTATGTCCTACGCTGTGAAATATGCTTCTGGCTACTATGGTCCATTCCGTGATGCTGCTGACTCTGCACCGCAGTTTGGCGACAGAAGAGGATACCAGATGGACCCAGCCAATAGCCGGGAAGCCATGAAAGAAGTGGACCTGGATATGGAAGAAGGGGCAGACATCATCATGGTGAAACCAGCCCTGGCTTATTTGGATATTGTTCGTCAGGTTCGGGATCGCATCGACCGTCCGGTAGCTGTGTACAATGTATCTGGCGAATACGCTATGGTCAAAGCCGCTGCAGCCAAAGGCTGGATTGATGAAAAACGTATCGTTATGGAATCTCTGCTTTGCATGAAACGGGCTGGCACAGATATTATTATTTCCTATCATGCACCAGACGTTGCCAAATGGCTGAAGGAGGAAGCAGGGAAATGATCGATCTCACCAAATCCAAAGCCGCTTTTGAAGAAGCTCGTCAGTACATGCCTGGTGGTGTGAACAGCCCGGTTCGTTCCTATCCGCACATGGGATGCCCGCCGCCTTTTATCGCCTCTGCCAAAGGTTCCCATATCACTGATATTGATGGAAATACCTATATCGATTACGTCGGTTCCTGGGGCCCCATGGTACTAGGCCATGCTCATCCAGCAGTGATTTCTGCCATCCAGAAAGCGGCAGAACGGAGCACTTCCTACGGCGCACCGACTCCGATGGAAACAGAAATTGCTGAATTGATTCACCAATTCTATCCATCGATTGAAAAACTTCGTATGGTCAATTCCGGTACCGAAGCCACCATGAGTGCCCTTCGTGCTGCTAGAGGATATACCGGACGAGATAAGATTCTGAAATTTGAAGGATGCTACCATGGACACGGCGATAGCCTGCTTGTAAAAGCTGGTTCTGGTGCAGCCACCTTCGGCAGTCCGGACAGTGCAGGAGTGACCAAAGGCACCGCCCAGGATACCTTGGTGGTACCTTACAATGATATCCCAGCTTTCCAGAAAATGATGGATGAACAGGGCGATGCCATTGCGGCCGTCATTGTAGAACCAGTGGCAGGAAATATGTGCTGCGTGCCGCCCATTCCGGGATTCCTGGAAACCCTTCGCAAAGAAACAGAAAAACACGGCACGGTCCTGATTTTTGATGAAGTGATGTGCGGCTTCCGTACCTCTCTCCACGGCGCCCAGGCTCGCTACCATATCCATCCGGATATGACATGCTTGGGAAAAATCATCGGCGGCGGCCTTCCGGCGGCAGCTTATGGTGGCAGAAGAGAAATCATGAACTGCATTGCTCCTGATGGTTCCGTATACCAGGCAGGTACCCTCTCCGGCAATCCTCTGGCAGTGACTGCTGGGATTGAAACCTTGAAACAGATGATGGCAATTCCTGATTTCGACAAGATTTTGGAAAAGAAAACAGAAACCCTGTTGGCCGGCTGGAAAGAGGCCGCTGACAAAGCAGGCGTACCACTCATTTGCCACCAGTCTGGATCCATGTTTGGTATTTTCTTCTCCGAAAAAGACGTGCTGAACTATCACGATGCATGCGAAGCCAATGCAGCCCAGTTCAAAGCCTGGTTCCTGTCCATGCTGGACCAGCACATCTACCTGGCACCGTCTCCATTTGAAACACTTTTCATGTCCTATGCCCATGGCGAGGAAGACATCGAAAAGACCATCCAGGCAGCGAAAGCAGCCATGGAAGCGGCGGCAAAAGAATAACTATAAGTCATTGCAAAAAATCCCGCTTGAGATACTTTTCTCGAACGGGATTTTTGAGTATGGGTTTAAGGTTTAAGGTTTAAGGTTTAGCGTTTAAGGTTTAGGGTTTTTAGGGAAGAACTGGTGGGGATGAACGGTTACTATTAGTTGTTAGTTGTTAGTTGTTGGATAGGTGAACCCCAAACCCCAAACCCTAACCCCCAAACCCTAACCCCAAAACCTTAGTTTCCAGTTACCAGTCACTAGCTACTAGTTACCGGCCACTAAAATCATTGACATCCATTTCCATTTCTAGTACCATAATTACTGCATCATTCTAAAGAAATAAATAGTTTTTATGCAAAGCATGGTAAAAACCTAGTACATCGTATCATTGATGTGTAGTATGGGGTTGGGGTTTATGTGCCGCGTTGATTATGTACCGTTGTCTTGTTTTCATATTCCCATTGGTTTATGGTTTTATTAAATGCGTAAACCTTAAACCAATGAGGCTTTCTTCGTGGCTATTTGTTACATATGGGCTCGGCATATAAACCATAAACCAAGACACAATAGTAAATAGTGACTGCTTGTTAATTCAAATTTCAACTAGAATAAAAATGAATCAGCAATTGTTGCGGGTTGTTAGTTGTTTGTTGTTGGGGCCAAACAACCGACAACCAACAACTAACAACTAACAACAATATATGGAGGTAATACAATGAAAGCACCAATAGAAAAACTCCATCAATACATGGAGCAGCATAAAGAGGAAATGGTTTCTCTCTGGAAAGACTTGGTAAACCAACAAGCCGGGTCCCATGAAATCGAAAAAGTAAATGGGGTTATGGCATTTTTGAAAGCTCGCTTTGACGAAGAGGAGATTTCCTGTCACTTAGTGGATAATCCTGGCGGTCCCTATGTACTGGTGGCAGAGCTGAATCCGAAAGCGGAAGGAAAATTTTTATTGCTGTCTGGGCACTGTGACACCGTATTTCCTTCTGGCAGCTATCCCGAAGAAGCCTTTACCATTGACGAAGAAGGCTTTGCTCATGGACCTGGCGTAGTGGACATGAAGTGCGGTGTGGCAGAGAGTTTCTACATCTTGAAAGCGTTGAAAGAATTTGGTTTCACAGAACGGCCAGTGAAACTGGTCCTGGTGGGGGATGAGGAAATCAGTCATGTGCCAGGCCATGCGGACCAGATTCTTATGGACGAAGCAAAAGGGGCGCTGTGCTGCTTCAATATGGAAAGCGGTCGCCTTGATCACTGCCTCACGGTAGGACGTAAAGGAGGCATGGATTGCCATATTACTGTCCATGGGGTGGCAGCCCATGCGGGCAATGATTATCTGAAAGGCAGAAATGCCATCATAGAAATGTCCCAGAAATTGCCACTTGTGCAGGCACTGACAAAGTACGACGAAGGGCTCACGGTCAGCGTGGGAACCATCAAAGGTGGTATGGTTTCTAATGCAGTGCCGGATATTTGCAAAGCCGTGCTGGATGTACGATACAAGAAATTGGAACATATGGATTACATCCAGAAAGCCATTCGAGAAGTATGTGCGAAAACCTTCATCGAAGGCACCACCACAGAAGTGGAATTCGTAGCACCTATGCCTGCATTTGAAGAAACGGAAGCCAATCACAAATTGCTGGATTTCATCAATGAAGTGACCAAGTCTTGTGGCTACGAACCCTTCCAGCCCATTTACGTAGGCGGCATGTCCGATGCATCCTATATTTCTAGTCTGGGTATCCCTACGGTGTGCTCCATGGGCGCCGAAGGAAGCGGTGCTCATACAAAAGAAGAAAAAGCCTCCGTGCAGAGCTTCCTGGAACGGTGGCTCATCGTCACAGCAGCGGTGATGGAAATTGAAAAGTATGTAACGCTGCGTAATTAATTACACATTGGATTCATAGAGAAAATGGTTTGTGTTCCGCGTTCGTGGATGCCAATTCGTACAAATTGAAAACTATATTGGTTTAGGGTTTAAGGTTTACTTTCAGAGTCCATCATCCACAAATGTTAGGTTATAAAAGTGTCATTGGTTTAAGGTTTAAATACAAGAACACAACTCCTAAACCATAAACCAATGAGGATTTCATTTTGTAATAATTGTCAAAAACGAGCTCGGTGCGTAAACCCAATAGCAATTTTTTTTTAGGAGTGATACATTTCCATGTCCAAAGAACCAGTCAAAGCCTTTAAGGCACCTAGTCCCATTATTATTTTAGTTTGTGTGATTGCATTTTGTGCCATTGCCAGTTACCTCATCCCTGCTGGCGTGTATGACCGTGTGAAAGATATTCATACGGGAAAAATGGTAGTAGATCCTGCCACGTTCCATTATGTGGCCCAGAAGCCAACTGGATTTTTTGATTTCTTTACATCTATTAACAAAGGATTCAAAGGCGGCATCAGCATCATTGCCTTCCTCTTCATGGTAGGGGGATCTCTCAATATTCTTGCTAAAACTGGTGCCATAGTAGCCGGCCTCAGTGCATTGGTAAAGAAAATGGAAAATCACAGCGTTCTCCTGATTCCTGTGCTGATGACCACTTTAGCTACCTTTTCCACCCTGGCAGGATGCAATGAAGAATACCTGGCCTTCACACCTCTCGTTGTTAGCGTGGCCTTGGCATTGGGATTTGACTCCCTGACTGCCCTGGGGATGCTGTTCTGCTCCGTGGCCGCTGGGTATGGTGCTGGTTGTACCCAGCCATTCTCTGTAGGCGTAGCCCAAGGCATCGCCGGGGTACCGATTTTCTCCGGCCTTCCATACCGCGTGGGTATTTTCATTGTGCTCCTCATTACGAATATTTCCTTTGTCATGTACCATGCTCATAAAGTAAAGAAGAATCCCAAAAGCAGCCCTGTCTATGACATCGATCGGCAGAAAACAGACACCATCAATTTGCATGAAACGGAACAACTCAGCACCCGTCAGGCCATTTGCTTGGGACTTTTGGGACTGAATTTTGCGGGCATCATCATCGGCGTTTTGAAATTTGATTTCTACATGAATGAAATCTCTGCGCTGTTCCTCATTATGGGGATTCTTTCCGGTATCATTTGCAAACTGTCTCCCAATGACATTTGCGATGCCTTCCTGGACGGCTGCAAGGGCATGATGCTTCCTTGCCTGGCTGTGGCGATGTGTAAAGCGGCCACCATCCTTCTGGACAACGCCAGCGTGATGGATACCATCATTCATTTCCTGGCAGGTATGCTTGACATTTTCCCATCTTCTATCATTGCCTTTGGCATGTTCATTATCCAGGACTGCTTCAACATCCTGGTTCCCTCCAGCTCTGGACAAGCAGCCATCTCCATGCCTATCATGGCACCCCTGGCAGATATCGTAGGCCTCACCCGTCAGACCTCTGTTTTCGCTTTCACTTTTGGCGATGCATTCACCAATTGTATCTCTCCTGCATCCGGTGCCACCATGTCCTACCTGGCGATGGCCAATGTGCCCTATAAGAAATGGCTCCGCTTTGTGCTGCCTCTTATCGGCGTGTGGTGGATCATTGCTTTCTGTTTCCTGACTTATGCAACGGCGATTCATTTGGGGCCAGTGTAATATTAGTAGGCGGTTAGCTGTAGACAGTTAGCGGAATTAGTTAATATTTAGTGCCCAATAACAAACAACAAAGAAAGCACGAAATGAATGCATATCATATACATCCATTTCGTGCTTTTTTGTGAGAAAATATTTTAAAACAAGTAAATTTACTGAGATATAGGGGTTTAAACAGATAAAGTACTATGCTATAATATGTACATTAAAAATTAAAAGATGTATTGTGAAGTTTGAGATATTGTTTAACGCTGAGTTTACAAATTTCTCCTCTAGCGAAGGATTCGAACAAAAATTTGCGGGGGGGTAGAGGCTGTTTTAGCTGAAAACCCGTCCGCTTTTATTGTCTCTATAAGGAGTGCCTATGATCGATATACATTCACATATCCTTTATGATATCGAAGGAGATGATGGTTCCCGCTCTTTGGAAATGTCTCTTGGTATGCTGAAGCAGGCGGTTCTATCCGGTGTAACAGACATCATTGTTACACCCCATATGCACCGTCGCGGTGTGGTACCTTCTTGGGACTCCATCCAAGAACGAGCAGCATCTTTACAGGAAGAGGCGACAAAAGCAAACCTGCCTATTCATATTTATACAGGAGCAGAAGTCAGCTTCGATGCCGATACATTGAATTATTTGCCGGATGGGGGAAATGACTACTGCCTGGCAGGGACCCATTACATTTTGATAGAATTGCTTCCTACCAGTACCCCGGAAGGGACAGGGCGGCTGATCTATGAGCTCCAGCTTCGCGGATACCAGCCCATCCTGGCCCATCCGGAACGATACAAGCATATTATGGAAAAACCGGACCATTTACTGCATTGGATAGAAAAAGGGCTTTTAACACAGTCCAACATAGGGAGTTTTTCCGGACAGTTCGGAGAAAAGACAGAAGCTTATGCGAAATGGCTCTATGAGCACCGGGCCATTCATTTCTTAGGCTCTGATGCCCATCGCACAGATTGGAGAAATGCCGATACCCGAGAGTTCCAAAAAAATCTAAATAACTATACAGAGGGGACTGATTTTATCGAGGCCTGTGACGACCATGGCGCTCTGATTTTAAAAAATAAGATTTATTATGCAGATCCACCGGTGATGAGAACATTAAAAAAGAAAAAAGGCTTTTTAGCAAAGCTATTTGGATAGTATAATAGAAACAGGGAATTGTTGTTGGTTGATGGTTGTTAGGGGCAATGTGAGCTACTAAACGATGGACTGCCAACGAACTGCTAACAGCCAACTGCTAACCTTACTATGAATATACAAGTTACATTCCACTTGGAGGAACCATGAAGAAAAAAATTATTTCCTTGGCCTTAGCCTTCACGGCGATGACTGCCTTGGCGGGAGCCTCGGACTATACCTTGCGACCAGGAGACCAACTGAATATCATCGTGACCCAGGATACAGATATCAGCTCTAGTACCCAAAGTGCCACGAATTCCCCTTACTTAGTGCGTCCCGACGGGAAAGTATCATTTCCTTTGGTCGGAGAAATCGATGCCAATGGCATGACAGTATCAGAATTTACCAATACCTTGACGAAAGGGCTTTCTCGGTACTATGTACATCCTGATGTGGCGGTGAATGTGGTAAAACTCGGCACCATCCGGGTCTTCGTCTTCGGCGAAGTGAAGAACCCCGGCGCTTACGAACTGACCAAAGGCCATACCATCATTGACGCCATCGGCGCTGCACAAGGCTTCACCTGGGATACAGGCAAAAAGAAAATCTGGCTCATTCACCAAGATGATACCAATAAAGCCATTCCTATTAACTTAAACAACCTTCTCAAAACTGGCAGTATGAAGGAAAACTACGAAATGAAAGAAGGAGACATTCTCTACCTCACCAAAAATGGTCGCATCAACTTTGCCAGAGACATCGCTCCATTCTTCAACTCTGCTTACATGGTTTCTGAGATTAAGAGTAATAACTAAAATAAGGGGTTATGGTGTAAGGTTTAGGGGGTACAATGAAATCCCGCTATTCAACAATCAGCTAAAAGGGGAAGTGAACCATGCTTACATTCTTGGATTTAGAGGCTTGGAAAGAATCACGCACTCTTTATAAAGCACTTTACCAGGCTGTGAAACAATTGCCAGACACAGAAATATATGGCATATCTTCGCAGATGCGACGAGCAGCGATTTCTATCTCCTCTAATATCGCAGAAGGGCAAGGAAGAGGGAGTAGGAAAGATTATATCCATTTTCTCTATATAGCGCGAGGCTCTGCTTATGAGCTAGAATCACAACTGATTGCCTGTGCAGACCTAAACTTCATAGATAAAGATACACTAACTGATTTATATAAACAAACAATCAAAGTCATTCGCTTATTGAATGGGCTCATCAATTCCTTAAATAAAGGTATAAAAATATCCTTAAATGAAGAATGCGAGCCGTACGGAAAAAACAATGAAGCCATAACTATGGATGATATAGGGCAATGGGAGAGGTTTATAAACCCAAAACCATAAACCCTAAACCTTTTGGGGCTATATGAAGAACCGATTGTTATGATTTCCCTAATGGAGGGGTCACCTTGAACGAACAAGAAATAGATTTATTAGAGCTTTGGCAGATTTTGAATGCCAATCGGAAGAAAATAGCGGCCATTACTGGGGGATTTCTCGTAGTGGCTGGGG
>SAMEA104315425__coassemble_617_pt1 | contig 29294 bp, 22 predicted proteins | sample SAMEA104315425__metabat2_low_PE_033 | metagenome-assembled genome bin SAMEA104315425 (sample SAMEA104315425) | gut metagenome | biome: Monkey gut; feature: monkey-associated habitat; material: faeces | place: China | collected 2013
CTAGTGCTGCGAGATTTCTCCACTCAGGGATCCAAATCCATTTATACCTTCTTTTTTATTTCGCACAAATGTGATCGGTTGAAATGACGCTACGATGAAATCTTTTGTGCCAATTGGAGCAGAATGGATTGGCTGTTTGCTTTAAATACCATTGGAGACCAGCGTTATATCAATGTGAAATGAGATTTTAAGGGTGGGAAGTTTGAGTTATTATTTCTTAAGTTGAAATAATAATCGATTTTTCTATGCGAAATTTGATACAATAAAAAATAGATTAGGTATTTCTTTATAAGGAGGCAGGTTATGTATACAGATTCTCTCATGGAAAAAGGATTCCGCTATCGGGATGATCGGTTATGGAAAAAGTTAGGGGCAGAGCAGGTCTTTGCTATTACTTTTGATGATGGTGAGATTGGATACCTACAGGTATTAGGAAATGTGGGAGAATTCAATGGATTCAATCTGTTCATTGGCAAAGAAGGGGTACATACCATGTACTTGGTGCCAGGAATGCTTCCGGATACAGCGGATGATTATATTGGTTTCCTTCAAGAAATGGAATTAAAGATGGAGCAGAATCGCATTTCTTTGGATTTGGTGACAGCTGCTGAATTGGAACCTGAGATTAAGAAGGCAGAATCTGCTTATGCAAAAGCCCATCAGATTACAATGCGAAGAAAACCGGCCTTTTTCGAGGTCTCCCATTATATACCGCGTCATACACCTATGATACCTACGGGGAAAGCGGCTGCTTACTTAGAAGAAGCCTTGGATGCGACCCATGCGCTAGCAGAAATGCTGAAAAATAAGACGCTGAAGGTGAAAGATGTAGTTCGTCCGATTCCAGGAGAGCCAATGTTGTATCTGAAAAAAGAGGGGAACCAGTGGATTCCATCTACGATCACAGCCTTTGAAAATGCGGAGCCAGAGTACCCAAAGATTCCTTTTGAAAATCAGGTACTAGCTACGAAAATTAAGACGGACTTGGCAGTTCGGAAGCGTCCGTCAAAACTCTCGAAAAAGGGCGTCTTACAATGTCTGGTCTTTAGTGTGCCTGCCTCTATTAAAGACCCAGAGATGGAAGGTGCCTATTTCCCATGGCTACTGTTTTCTTTAAAAAAGCAGACCATGAAATTTATTAAAACGCCGAAAACGGTCAGAGAGTTAGATGAAGAATTGGTTGAGTCTTTTGCTGAAATTTTGGTGAAAGACAAGGAAATTCCTTTTAAAATCGAAGCTTTCGGGAAACGGACCTATTGTGCCTTGGAAGATTTTTGCCAGAAAACGGGCATAGAAATTACTCTTGTGGAAGATGAAGAGGAGGCCAGTGCATTGATTGATGCTGCCGATGAAATGGAAGCTCGTGTGAGAGGGGATAATAGAAATTCTTATGATGAGGAATCTCAAGTTCGTGCGGTCATGGAACAGTTGGCACGGCTTTCGGATAAAGAATTATTGCGTCTTTCTGACGACCAGAAAGGAATGCTAGAAATGATTGCTCTGACTGGAATGATGCCTAAAGCAATGAAACAAAGATTGGCTAAATTGTATCATTGGGAGTTTCCTAGCAATCTTTTCTAATTTCCAGATGTTTCGCTTGGATTAATAGCATTACCAATATACCTTAATGATATAAATAGTGGGTGCTTGTTAATTCGTTTTTGTTGAAAATGTGCGTAGTGAGGTAATGTTGTTAAGTTAAGGATTGGCGTTAGCAGGTATGATTCCACTAGTAGTGACAGGTTACTCAAGTTTCTAAGGCTTCTCAGGTTGCTCAGGTTCTCCGAATGTGCCGATAGACGCTAGCGTCATTAGCTCATTCGAGAAACGTGAGAAACCTAAGTAGCCTGAGAAACCTGAGTAACCTTGCATCAGCAGAAATCACCGCATATTTCGCTTAACTTAACAGCATTGCCCGAAGGGGGGACTACATATGGTGTAAACTTATTTAGGTAACAAAAAAAGCCCGCACGAAAAAGAGAATCCATCGAGTACAAATTGCGCTAAGGCAACCCGGATCTCTCTTTCATGCGGACTTTTTACATCCATGTTTCTTAAGTTGTTGCTCTACATCCTGAAGTCCCAGGGAGGTTCTTCAAGCGGGTGAACGGTGTGTAGGCACACCGGAGCTCTTATGTATTCCTCTTACCCGACAATTAAGTCCTTGCCAATGTTTTTTGTTCGGCGCCGTGCATTGGCGGTGTCCTAATCGCTTATCTGTATTATATACCATAGAGGATACAAGAGTCAAGCGTTTGTTTTACGATTTTTTCTATAACGAATCAAAACAGTTAGTGCGACTTCGCCAGTGGTTTAAAGTTTCTCAGGTTGCTCAAGGTTCTCAGGTTGCTCAGGTTCTCCGAATGTGCAGATGGATACTAGCGGAATCATCATGGCGTCATTTCGACCGGTCGTATTTGTGCTGGATGAGATAAATGATATGAAACTGGATGTGTAGGAGAGTGGAGAAATCTAAAAGCACTAGCGGTAAGGGCTTAAAGAATCAAATCTATACGGTGAGACGACATTTCGAGGAATGCGAGAGGAACAACCCTAGCGAGTTGCAATGATATGATTCGTCAAGCCCTTACCTCTAGTGCTGCCAGATTTCTCCACTCAGGAGCGCATCTCATTTCAATCCACCTATGCCATTAAGCACCAATATGATCGGTCGAAATGACGGATACGGTGATACCGTAAGTGTTTCGTATCCCATGGAGAATTTTTCCAAAAATAAAAAGCGCTATCATCCATTGCTTCTTGATGATAGCGTTTTTACATTGAAGTAGGAGTAACCTTTTATAACCTTTTTCTAATACGATTTCATATCATTTGAGGAGAAAGGAATCAAAGCGTATCCCAAAATCCCTAAGGCCTAGCTACTAATCCCTAATCCCAAGTACACCAGTCACCAATCACAAGTCACTAGCCCCAAGTAAAAAAATATTTCAAAAAATCAATTCACAACCCTTGCGGAAATATGCTATAATAAATTGTATTTCATAATAACAAAAGACAAAGTGTCAATGAAAGCATACAGATGGAATTTGCATCTGTAGCGTTATAGTTTGCCCGAGGGGGAAAAGGAAAGAAATGAAAAGAGAAGACATCCGCAATATTGCCATTATCGCTCACGTCGACCATGGTAAGACGACTCTGGTAGATGCTATGCTGAAACAGAGCCACATTTTCAGAGATAATCAGAAGGTAGCTGAACGTGTCATGGACTCCAATCCACTGGAACGTGAACGCGGCATCACCATTCTGGCAAAGAATACCTCTGTAATGCACAATGGTGTGAAGATTAACATCGTCGACACCCCAGGGCATGCGGATTTCGGCGGCGAAGTAGAACGAATCCTGAACATGGTAGACGGCGTTCTCCTGCTGGTTGATGCTCATGAAGGCCCGATGCCGCAGACCAAGTACGTACTGCGTAAGGCTCTGGAACATAAGCTGAAACCAATCGTTGTTATCAATAAAATCGACCGTCCTGACCAGCGTATTTCCGATGTAGAAGGGGAAATTCTGGAACTGTTCATGGAACTGGAAGCAGACGATGACCAGCTGGATTTCCCGCTTCTCTATGCATCTGCTAGAAGCGGTATCGCTAAGCTTCATATGAATGATGAAGGCAAGAACCTGGACCCACTGTTTGATGCTATCCTGGAACATATCCCATGCCCGGAAGGCGATCCAGATGCAGGTCTGCAGGTGATGGTTACCACCCTGGAAGCTGATGATTACCTGGGCAAGATTGCTATCGGCCGTGTTACCCGTGGCACTGCTAAACAGGGCATGACCGTAGCTATCACTGATGGCGAAAAGATTAGAACCGACCATATCGGTGCTCTCTTCAACTGGCAGGGAATGAAACGTACTCCTGTAGATGAAGCTAAGGTAGGGGACATCATTGCTATGGCAGGTTTCAAAGATATCAATATCGGTGAAACAGTAGCTGATGCAAACAATCCGGAAGCACTGCCGGCTATTCATATCGACGAACCGACTTTGTCCATGGTATTCCATGTCAACAAGAGTCCATTCGCTGGCCGTGAAGGGGATTTCGTTACTTCCCGTCACATCCGTGCTCGTCTCTATAAAGAAATCGAAACCAACGTGGCTCTTCGCGTAGAAGATACCGATACGTCCGATGCATTCAAAGTATCCGGCCGTGGTGAATTGCATCTGTCTGTTCTGATTGAAACCATGCGTCGTGAAGGCTTTGAATTGGAAGTTTCCAAGCCGCAGGTTATTTACAAAGAAATCAATGGCAAGAAGTGCGAACCACTGGAACGCCTCACCATTGAAGTTCCGCAGGAATTCATGGGCGCTGTAATGGAAGGTCTTGGACCGAGAAGAGCAGAAATGATTTCCATGGAAGAACTGGCTGGCTACATGAAGATGGAATTCTCCATTCCAGCTCGTGGCTTGATCGGCTTCAGAAATGAACTGTTGACCACCACCCGTGGCACCGGTATCATGTACCATGTATTCCAGGGCTATGTACCATACAAAGGCGATATCCCGGAAAGAACCAGAGGTTCCCTGGTTGCCTTTGAATCCGGCACCACCACCGCTTACGGTTTGAACTCCGTTCTTGACCGCGGTGAACTCTTCCTGGAACCAGGCGTGGAAGTATACGAAGGTATGATCATTGGTGAAAACTCCCGTGACCAGGATATGGATGTGAACCCATGCAAGAAGAAACATCTGACCAATACCCGTGCCGCTGGTTCTGATGACGCTATCAAACTGCCGCCATGCCGTAAGTTCACTCTGGAAGGCGCACTGGAATGGATCAACGATGACGAACTGGTAGAAGTGACACCAGAAAGCATTCGTATGAGAAAGATGGTCCTCTCTCGCCAGGCTAGATATAAAAATGCAAATGTAAAGAAGAGCCAGCAGTAATTGGTTCTTTGAAATAAAAAAGCTCGTGTGTGTATTTCACATGCGAGCTTTTTTATTTGGAAATATTGGTCTCTCAGGTTTCTCAGGCTACTGAGGTTTCTCACGTTTTTCGAATGAACTAATGACGCTAGCGTCTATTGGCACATTCGGGTAACCTGAGCATCCTGAGCACCCTTAGAAACTTGAGTAACCTGTTATCATTAGCGGAATCATACCTAGTCATGCAAATCCTTAATTTCATGGCATTGCTTTACTCAGGGGCGCATCTCACTTCATGACTGCTATAATAGTAACCAATAATAGGATTGGTCGAAATGACGGCTGCGGCTAGCGATACATTCGAGAACCCCTTAGAACCCTTAGTACCATTAACACAGAAATAATCATTGTATAGTTCCTTAACAGTGTTTCCCTGGGGAAAATACTGCCACAGTCCCCTAATCCCTAGGGCCTAGCTACTAGCTACCAGTCACGAGTCACTAGTCACGAGTCACCAGTTACTAACAACCAAGGTGTATAATAGAATCAAGTGTAAAATAAGGTGATTTGAAAGTCATGTTGTTAAGTTCATAGGTAAGATTCCACTAGAGGTTATAGGTTGCTTAGGTTTCTCAAGTGGCTAAGGTCTCTCACGTTTCCCGAATGTGCCAATACATGCTAGGGGTATCATCTCGTTCTAGGAACCTGAGCAACTTAAGCATTCTGAGCAACCTGAGAAACTTTGTCTCAAAAGAAATCATCCTATGTTTTACTTACCGTAATAGCATTGATTTTGAAAGGAGAAATATCATGAAAGCAGATTGCGCCAATTGTCCTCATCATGCCTGCTATGTGCATGGCACCAATTGTACGGGTGTGAAGGAAGAAGAAATCCGAAAGGCCTATACGCCGGAGGAACGGAAAATTATGGAAGCCGCCGCCTATGTAGAAGGTACTTACTATAGTGATATTTGCCGTTTGCAGGAAACCGCAGAGTTTGCCAAGAAAATGGGCTATAAGAAATTGGGCCTGGCTTTCTGCATCGGCCTTCATAACGAAGCACGGTACATTGTGAAATATTTCTGTAACCAGGGATTTGAAGTGTATTCCGTGTGCTGCAAGAATTGTTCCTTTGCTAAAAGTGAATTTGGGCTGAAACAAGTCCATCCAGAAGTAGAACACGAAGCCATGTGCAATCCGAAATTCCAGGCTCGGTTCTTGGCAGAAAAAGGGGTAGACCTCAATATCATCTGCGGCCTTTGCGTCGGCCATGATACGATTTTTACTTCCAACGCTAAGGGTCCTGTGACTTGCCTGGTCGTGAAAGATCGCCTTTTGGCCCACAATCCATTGGGGGCTATTTATTCCCGGTATTGGAGAAAGAAACTCCATATCATGGATGATGGGGAAATTTGATGTAGCACAGGTTACTCAGGTTGATGTAGGACAGGGAACTCAGGTTGCTCAGGTTTCTCAAGTTTTCCGTATGAGATGATAACGATAGCGTCTATCGGCTCATTGCAGAACTTTGAGAGCCCTCAGAACCTTGAGAACCCTCAGTACCCTCAGAACCTTGAGAGCCCTTAGCACCTTGTAACCAATATCGAAATCATATCTACTGACGCAAATCCGTAACTTAACAGCATTGAGTTACCTGAGCAACTTGAGAGACCTGTAAAACCTGAAAATTTGACATTCATTTTCATTCGTCCTATAATGGAATTCGTTATTCCTTAAGGAGGATTCGTAGTATGTCAAATACCAAACGATGGATTTTATTTCTTATAGCTGTGATTATTCAATCATCAGGTATTGCGTTGGTGGTGAAAAGTTTTCTTGGCACGTCGCCTATTTCCAGTTTGCCCTATGTGATGAGTTTCACGTTTCCCTTTACTTTAGGGGAAACCACTTTTGCGGTGAATATGCTCTTTGTGCTGGGACAATTCTTGATTTTGAAAAAGAAATTCACCAAATTGCACGCCATGCAAATTCCAGCAACTTTATTTTTTGCCGCTTTTATCGATTTCTTTATGCACCTATTCCAGTCAGTGGATCCCGATTTCTACCTTTGGAAAATGGTGGTCCTCTTGATCGGGGCTTCCCTGGTTTCTTTAGGGATTTCCCTGCAGGGAATCGCCGATGTGCTGAAACTTCCTGGTGATGGCATCGTATATGTGATTTCTGATACGTACCACTTTGATTTCGGTAAAGTGAAAACAGCCAATGATGTGCTGCTGGTTTCTTTGGCCCTGCTTCTTTCCTATACCGCCATGGGGGATATCGAAGGCATCCGGGAAGGAACCATCATTTCTGCCCTCATCACCGGGGTGATTGCTCGATTCTTCCTGATGCACCTTAGTGATATGGAAGACGGCCGACGGGTACTTCGGTTCTAATGATAAAACGTGAGGCTCATCATATCCTTTTTATGAGAAATAGTGAGGAGTTAGGAATGAGGAGTGAGGAGTGCTGGAAGGGGCGCACATAATTTGGAAGCGCCCCAATACCCCATTTTTATACAGTAATGGATGTTCGATAATTCAAACGCCCGATATTTACTGAATATATGAAGCAAGATTTTGGTATTTAAGTATATAGAAACCTGTGCAATTGTGCAGATTTCTATGCACGCATTGTTGTTAGTTGATAGTTGTCGGTTGTTTGGTCCCAACAACAAACAACTAACAACCAGCAACAATTGCCAATCGGATTTCTTGTTATTGAAAACCGAATTAACGAGCAGTCACTACAGTAGCTGGTTAGCCACTAAAAAAAGGATTCATCTCTTTTGGGAGATGAATCCTTTTTATTTCACGAGTTAGCAGTTAGCCGTCAGCAGTTAACCGTAAACCGTCAACAGCCAACAGCCAACAGCCAACTTGTCCCTATTTCACGCTAGCCGTAGAAACCACGTCGGTTTCTTTTTCTGCTTCTTCATCCTGGCCCACGCAGTAGGAGGCGAAGAGGGAGCCGGACACGTTGTGCCATACGGAGAAGATTGCACCAGCGATACCACCAGCGGCGGTGAAGTACATAAGAGCCAAGGTGGAAGCCAGGCCGGAGTTCTGCATGCCTACTTCAATGGTCATAGCACGGGTCTGGGCTTTGTTCATGCCAATCTTTTTGGCACAGAAATTGCCAAGCAGCATACCGCACAGGTTATGCAGAATCACAACGGCCAGAATCACCAGTCCATTGTCCAGGATGGTGCGGCCAGAGAGGGAGACCACGCAGCCTACGGTGATGATGACCACCAGGGCGGAGAACATAGGCATGAAGGTATTGACCTTTTTGACCTGTTTTGGGAAGAAATAATTGATTCCAACGCCAACGATCAGAGGCAGAAGAACCATTTTCACAATAGACATCATCATGGACATGAAATCGATATCCACCCAGGCACCAGCGATGAGCCATACCAGGAAAGGCGTCACGAAAGGAGCCAGGATAGTATTGACCATGGTCATAGATACGGACAGTGCTACATCGGCTTTGGCAATGTAGGAAATGACATTGGAAGCGGTGCCGCCAGGGCAGCAGCCCACCAATACCACGCCGATCGCAATGGCCGGTGGCAAGTCGAAGAGCTTTACCAAGGCGAAGGCAGCAGCTGGCATGATGACAAATTGAAGCACTGTGCCAATGGCTACATTTTTCGGCTGCTTGAATACATTTTTGAAATCACCAGGGGTGAGGCTCATGCCCATGCCGAACATGATGATACCCAAAAGAGTTGGGATTTTTGGTGCGAATGGTTTCATCACATCGGGCCAGAAAATACTGAAAATACCAATCAGTACCACGCCGATGGACATGTATTTTGTACAGAAACGAATGATAGATTGAATCATGAAGTTCTCCTTTATGAAAAGTTAACGGTTAACAGTAGACGGTAGACAGTTTTCCGTAAACCGTTAACTGTAAACTGTAAACTGATAGCTTATCCAAGAACCACGTTATCAATCAGTCTTGTTTTGCCGAATTTGACTGCCAGAGCCAGGAGGACTTTGCCTTCGATGGTTTCGCCCACTTCTGAAAGTCCTGGCATGCCGTACATTTCTACGTAGTCGATGTCACTCATCGGTTCTGCCTGAATTTCTTTGGTCACCTGGTCGATCAGTTTCTGTTTATTTCTTTCACCGGCTTCAAAGGCTTCCTTAGCATGTTTGAGGCTTCTGGAGAGAACCAGTGCAGCGGTGCGTTCTTCCTGAGACAGGTATACGTTACGGGAGCTCTTAGCCAGGCCATCTGCTTCACGGACGATTGGCATAAGGCGCAGGGTTACATTCATGAAAAGGTCTTCTACCATGCGCTGCAGTACCTGGGTCTGCTGGGCATCCTTCAGACCATAGTAAGCACGGTCACATTCGGTGAGGTTGAAGAATTTGGTGCAAACCGTAGCTACGCCGCGGAAATGAATCGGACGGGTGCGACCGCAAAGAACTTTGGTGATAGGACCGGTAACTTCTACCCAGGTCATATCTTTGTGTGGGTACATTTCTGCCGGGCTAGGAGCGAAGAGCAGGTCTGCACCAGCAGCTTCTGCTACTTTAGCGTCAGCATCCAAGGTTCTTGGATAGGCTTCATAGTCTTCATTCGGTCCGAACTGGGTCGGATTGACAAACACCGTAGTGATGACGAAATCATTTTCAGCACGAGCGGCTTTAATCAGAGAAGCGTGGCCTTCATGGAGCGCCCCCATGGTGGTAACCAGGCCGATGGACTGGCCGGCTTTTTTGCACTGATGAACGATTTCTTTCAATTCTTTGATGGTGTGGATGACTTTCATTGGAAATACTTCCTTTCGCAGAATGCTTGGAAGGCAGAGGGATTGGGTGACTGGTAGACTGGTGACTTGTGACTGGGAGCTTGTAGGGAAGAATCTTCCTATTACCCATCAATCATTCACGAATCACCCGTTTTTTACAATAAAAAAACGCATTCCAAAAAGAATGCGGAATGATAAGACAACAGGTATTTCATGAGTGGAGACAAGTGTATATAGGGGCTGCCTAGTCACTAGTTACCAGTCACGAGTCACTTCATACCAAAGTTGCAATAAAAAACACATCCCCAGGGATGCATTCGTATGTGAAATCTCTGCATTCGTCTCGGTTTTGACAATCCAAGCGATATAATATTGGAGGTATACGGCTCATTTCTTTGTGAAGAGATACGTCGATACAGCTCAGCTGATACTGCTCGATAAAACTCATTCCGTCAAAGAAAGGCACACTGCGGAGATTTCTTAGGACTCCCAAGGGATATCCCTGAAACAACAGCAGGACACCTGTCGAATGCAAGAATACTCTATCTGGTCTCCGTTGTCAAGGATTTTGTGAAATTATGGGGGGACTAGGGATTAGGAAACGACATTATGGGGATTAAGCGAAACATACAATGATTCCTATTGTGCCAAAGGTTCTGAGGTTTCTAAGGGTTCTGAAGGTTCTTAGGGGGCTTGAGCGAGATGATACGGCTAGGAAATATTTTAGATCACCTTTACGTGAGAAATAAAAATACTCTTTCCATATTTTTCTGAATTTCATATAATAGAAAAGGAGAAAGGCACTGTTATTATGTGAAACGAAAGATATGTTGCTCTTTGTAAAGAGAAACATCTTCAGCTTTTGGAGCACAATGAGCTTATTTGCACGTTCGAGAGCCCTGAGAACCCTTAGTACCCTGAGAACCCTTAGTACCCTGAGAACCTTGAGAAACCTATAACATCTATGGGAATTATACCTACTGAATCAACTTCTTAACACAATAACAGTGAAAAGAAAGGAGCGATGACATATGAAAAAAGCAATAACAATGGCAGCGGCTTTGGCTCTGCTTTCTGGCGGACTGACCGCCTATGCCCTGGTACCAGGCATGGATATCGAAACGGGGTATGGATACAATACAGCAAAAGATGGAATTCATCAAGTTCATGTAGCCATTACACCGATTCCGAAACTAACCGTAGGTGCGGAAGCACGGCACTGGAACCATGGCGGCAATGAAACCGATATTTATGGGAAATATAAAATTGGACAAATCTATGTGGGACTGGGCAATCGCAATTATTATGATAGAGATGCTCGTCTCTTTGGTTTGGTGGAAGGAAAAACCAACGTATTAGGCCCTCTTGATGCCTATGCAGGACTCAAAGTGTCCAGTGAAGAAATCGAATACAAAGCAGGTTTGCAACTGGACCTGGTTCCCACCTCTTTTGATGTGGACCTGAACTACACCTACTACGATCGGGACGACGTGAAAAACGAAGGTGGCGTAGGGATTGGACTGAATTATCACTTTTAGAGAGTCCGGAGCGAAGGGGTACATCATATTTGGAGGTGCCGCAAAATATGAAAAAAAGGTTATTATTCTGCTGACTGCTTTTTCTAACATAGTATTTCAATCCGCTTTTACCAAGGTTAAAAGGGGTATAAAGGGTTATGAGTTAACCGATAGTTTCATAACCTTTTATAACCCTTTTTAACCTTGTGACAATAGGTATGCTATTCTATGTCAAGAAATTGAAATCAGCAGAATAATAACCTTTAAATATCCAATATCACTAAAACGATATAAATACCAATTGACTACTTACGACAATACGACAACACGACAACTATACCCTATCAATCCCCGGTCTACGGTCTCGGTAGGTGTTGATTTTGGTGCGCACTTCGGTGATGGTGTCTGTATCGATGGTGCCAGTGGCGATTTCTTCTTGGTCCGACAGGTGGCAAAGGTCGTGTCCCCAGGGGTCAAGCAGCATAGAATTACCTGCATAGGTGGTATTTCCAGACAGACCGCCCTGGTTGACGCAGGCCAGGTAGAATTGATTTTCGATGGCACGGGCTTTGTTCAGTGTGACCCAATGGTCTTTGCGAAGCATGGGCCAGGCAGCGGGGAGGAAGAACAGGTCTACCCCCTGGAGGGCTTCTCTTCGGATCAATTCGGGGAATCGCACATCATAGCAGATGGCCATGGAGCAGGACAGACCGGCCATTTGGAAATGGGGGATGCTTTGGCCCATCTCAAAATAGTCTGGTTCACCCGATAGGGAAAATCCATGGATTTTATCATAGGTAGAAATCAGATTTCCTTTTTCGTCAAACCCATAGGAACGGTTGTATACCTTATTTCCTTCGGAAACGGCTACGGTGCCGCCCAGGATGGATACCTGGTGCGCTTTGGCAAAGGAGGATAAGAAATCTTTTGTTTCTTTCCCTTCTGTATCGGCCAATTCGAGTAAGTGATCCGCTGGAAAAAATCCCACGTTCCACGTTTCTGGCAGTACCAGAATATCAGGCTTCGTCTCCAGGGCTTTTTCCATCAGTTCCTGCGCATGGGAGAAATTGGCTTTCGGGTCACCCATGGTGACTTGCATTTGGATAAGAGAAATGGTGCGTTTCATATAGTATTGCGAGGCTCCTTTTCTTAGGAAAGGAGTGCGTAGTGCGTAATGCATAGTGCGTAATGGTGGTGCGGCGCATCAAGTTATATAGCGCCGCGAATTTTATATTTTATAAATAAGGGGTATTGGGGCGCTTCCAAATTGTGTGCGCCCCTTCCATTATTACGCACTACCCATTACGCACTACGCACTCAAAAAAACGCTGAGATGACTCTCAGCGTTTTTTGAATGTTATTCGTAGAAGTTTGTAACCGCATCCACCAGGTAAGCCGTATCTTTGACGCCGGCTGTTTCATAAGAGGAGTGCATAGCCAGCTGAGGGAGACCGATATCAACGGTGGGCATAGCCACTCGGGTATTAGAAATATTTCCTAATGTAGAGCCACCGGGGTTGTCACTGTGGTTGGTGAATGTCTGGGTGGGGATGTCATGGTCGTTGCAAAGTTTTTTGAAATAGGCTGCAGAGAATGCGTCGGTGGCATATTTCTGCTGGGCGTTGTACTTGATGACAATGCCGCCATTAATGACAGGACGATTGACGGGATCCGCATATTCCGGATGGTTCGGATGGATGCTATGAGCATTATCGGCAGAAATCATGAAACTTCTGGCAATCATTGCCATGGATTCATCATAGGAAAGTCCCATAGAAGCGGTGAGGCGAGTCAGCACATTGTAAAGGAATGTGGAACCAGCGCCCTGTGCAGTAGCACTTCCCACTTCTTCGTTATTGAAGAGGGCGTAGACGGAAATATTCTTTTCCTTTTTGCCTAAGGTGAAACCACGGAAGCAGGAGAACGCACACTGCAGGTCATCCAGTTTGCCAGAGGAAATAAATTCCCGTTCTTCGCCCCAAATGGTGCCAGGCACGCGGCTGTACAGGTACAAATCGTGGGCGAGGATATCTTCTTTCTTCACTTTGGCAGCCGTTGCAATCACATCCATGAAAGGTGTTTTGCCGCTGGTCATGCCATAGAGAGGAAGCAAATCTTTCTGAATGCTCCAATCTTTGTGATGGTTCACATTGCGGTCCATGTGAATGGCCACAGAAGGAATCACCAGCATAGTACCATCGATAGCCACCAGTTTCTGTGCCAAGTGACCATTTTCCGTCACCATCAGGCGACCGGCTACAGACAGGGGACGATCCAACCAGGTGCTCATGAGCATGCCGCCATAGCCTTCTACATTGAGCTTCACATAAGGGCCTTCTTTGATTTCAGGATTTTCTTTGATCTTGAACGTCGGGGAATCGCAGTGCGAGGCGGTGATATGGAAAGCGGTACCACCATCTTCCGGAACGGTGAAGGCAATCAGCGCACTGCCTCCGCGGGTGACTACATATTTCTTTCCTTTTTCAATGTGCCAGGTATCTTCTTCACGGATTTCTTCAAAACCAGCATAGAGAAGAGCCGCTTTGATGCCACGGACTGCATGAAATACAGAAGGGGATTTGGCAATGAAATGAATCAGGTCACGGCTGATATCTTCCGGTGTATTCAGCTGTTCCATTATTTCTTATTTCCTACCTTTTTCTGATAGACTGCTTCCGCCATCTTGGCACGTTCTCTGATGACTGGGTTGGAAGAATTGACAGAAGTAGGGGTGAAATTGCTCTTGTAATGAAGCTTCTTGGTTTCCTTTTCCATTTCTACCACCTGGATGGTACCAGCGGTACGATCATAGGCATAGGTGTAGGTGCAAGTGCCGCCTTCGATGGCTTCTACAGCAACGAAATTCAGGATTTCATGGCCGTTGGTGGTCTTTTTGATATTGGTTTCCTGCATATCGATGGTGATGGTGTCATTGTATTTCCAAAGACTAGCTGCGGAAACAGACATGGAACCAGCAGCAATAGCAGCTGCCAAACCTAAAGCAATGCACATTTTTTTCATAAGATTCACTCTCTTTCAGAATATATCAAAATGTAAACTATATTACCCTCTGTTTTGGTTTATAACCTTTCTTATTATATCATATCTAGGAATATGGTAAAATAAAGGAAATTTAAATTTCAAACAACAGAAGCATCTTTTGCTGAAAAAGTCAGTACAGAGGAAATATAACGGAAAGAGTTAGAAGTACTTCCCGTTTGATTGCTTTGGATAAGGTTATACATGAGGATAGGGCTTGTTATTTCAAAATATGGTTATGGATAACCTGCCGGAGGCATAATCTTGCCCGAAGGGCATACCCTTTATGCATTTGAAATCAACTCATTGTTAGAAAATAGGAGTTAATTATGTCAAACTATTCATTTATTGTCTCTTACGATGGCAGTCGCTACGAAGGGTGGCAGCGGCAGAATCGGACCACCGAAACCATTCAGGGGAAAATAGAAACCGTGCTATCATCTCTTGTGGGGGAACCCTGTCAGGTCATTGGCGCTGGTCGCACCGATGCAGGGGTCCATGCCAAAGGACAATGTGCCAATGTACATCTTCCTGTGAAACTACCGCCGGCGCAATTAGAAGAAGAAATGAATCGCATGCTGCCTGATGATATCGGTATTTCTTTTTTGAAAGGAGCAGGAGAACGTTTTCATAGTCGATTCTCTGCGAAAGGAAAACTTTATCGCTATCGAATTCGCATCGGCCCAGAGAAAAACGTATTTGAACGGCGCTATGTGTGGCAATTGGGAGAAACGCTGGATCTTTCTGCCATGGAAGAAGCGACTCGCCTCTTAGAAGGAACTCACGATTTTACTTCCTTTTGTGGAAATAAACATATGAAAAAATCCGCTGTCCGGACCGTAGAAGAAATTTCCCTTCACGTTAGTGGAGGAGAACTGTCTATCGACTTCATCGGTGACGGTTTCCTGCAAAATATGATTCGTATCCTGGTAGGCACGTTGGTCGAAGTGGGAGAGGGGAAAAAGAAAGCCTCTGACATGACAACCATTTTGGAAGCCAAAGATAGAAGTAAAGCCGGCTTTACCGCTCCGGCTATGGGACTTTGCTTGATGAAGGTGTTTTATTAGAGAAATTGGGCTTCGTTAGGCGAAGTATGGGATGATTTCTTTTACATCAAAGGTTCTAAGGGTTCTAAAGTTACAAAGGGTTCTCAGGTTTCTCAAATGAGCCAATGGATGCTGGCGTTATCATCTCATTGGGGGCCCCTTAGAACCTTTAGTACCCTTAGAACCTTGTACACAGAAGAAATTATCGGAAATCTCACTTTAGAAAACAAAAAAAGCACTCCTTTCGGAGTGCTTTTTGAATAATCTTATGCAGATTATTTGGAGTACAATTCGACGATGTTGGTTTCGTTGACTTCGTCTTTGTATGGGAGTTCGTCTCTCTGTGGGAAACGGGTCAGGGTAGCGGTCCAGTTGTCGAAGGATTTTTCGATGTATGGAAGATCGAAAGTCTTCAGTTCCTGGAAGGACTGTTTGAACATTTCGTTAGCTCTGTAAGCTTCGCGGAGGGAGATGACCTGTCCTGGGCGAACCGGGTAGGAAGGAATGTCTACTCTCTTGCCGTTTACGTTGATCAGGCCGTGGGTAACCATCTGACGAGCCTGACGGATGGAACGTGCGAAGCCTGCACGGTATACGAGATTGTCCAGTCTGGTTTCCAGCAGGGACAGCAGGTTTTCACCTACGACGCCGGACATTCTCTTTGCTTTATCATAATAGCGGTAGAACTGCTTTTCAAGCAGGTTGTACATCGCTTTAACTTTCTGCTTTTCTGCGAGCTGAATGCCGTATTCAGACTGTTTTTTCTGATGAGCATCTGCTACTTGCCGTTTTAACGCTTTCGGATGGCCGTATACATTTACGCCGAAACGTCTGCTGGTCTTAAAACGGAGATTTCTGTTTGTTGCCATTGTGTAAATCACCTCTCTAAAAATATCGCTATTCGAATTAAATAGCTTTTTTATTATAAATGGTTTTGATAGGGATGTCAAATGTTTTTTTATATTCCTTTTGAGGCAAAGTTGCTCAGGATTCTTAGGTTTCTTCGGTTCCCTGAATGAGATGATAACGCTAGCATTTATATGTACATTCGAGAACCCTTAGAACCTTCAGAACCTTGAGAGCCTTTTAACTTCCATCGGAATCATGACTACTAATTCAAATACTTACTTAATAACAAGTAATGCCCCTTTTTAACCTTGTCGCAATTGTTAGAAGTTCTTTGTGAGTTATCGAAATCAGCAGAATAATAACCTTTTTCCCACTTGTTTCATGTGAAACTTTTCTCTAATAGACACGGGGATTAATCCTTAGCTACTATATCAAAGAAGTTTTTAAGAATCACAGCACCCTTAGGCGTCATGATGGATTCAGGATGGAATTGCAGGCCGTAGATGGGATAGTCTTTGTGTTCTACTGCCATGATTTCTCCGTCAGAAGTATGGGCAGTGATTTTTAAGGTATCCGGCATGGTGGATGCTACTGCGGCGAGGGAGTGGTAGCGGGCAGCGCGGATGATGGGTGGGAGGTTTTGGAAAAGCGGACTTTTTGTATCTATGGTGATGTCGTAGGATTTCCCATGAACCAATTCTTTGGCGTAGGATATGGTGGCACCGAAGGCTTGGCAAATGGCCTGGTGGCCTAAGCAGACACCCAGAATGGGAAGTTTTCCTGCAAAGTAGGAGACTGCCGGAAGGGAAATGCCCGCATCTTCTGGTTTTCCTGGTCCTGGAGAGATAATGATAGCTTCTGGATTCATGGATTCAATTTTTTGGAGAGTGTAGGCATCGTTTCGAATGACTTTGATATCTGGATAGATGCTTCCTGCCAGTTGGTACAGGTTGTAAGAAAAGCTGTCGTAGTTGTCTATGAGAATAATCATGCCAATCCTCCTTCTGCTGCTTCGATGGCTGTCACCATGGCTTTGGCTTTGTTCATACATTCCTGGTATTCTTTTTCCGGATTGCTGTCCGCTACGATGCCCGCACCTGATTGGACGCAAAGGATTCCATTTTTCTTATAAGCCAATCGAATGCCAATGCAAGTGTCCATATTTCCTGAGAAATCCAAGTAACCAATGGCGCCGCCGTAGACACCGCGTTTTCGGTTTTCTTGTTCTTCAATGATTTGGCAGGCTCTGAATTTGGGCGCTCCCGATAAGGTGCCGGCTGGCAGCACCGCATCAATGGCGTCGACTGCGTCTTTATCTTCTCGGATTTGGCCTTCCACGGTGGAACCGATATGTATCACGTGGGAGAAACGGAGAATATCCAAGTAGCGATCCACTTTGACGGTGCCAATTTGACTGATTTTTCCTAAATCATTTCTTCCCAGGTCGACGAGCATATTGTGTTCTGCCAATTCTTTTTCATCGGCTAGCAGTTCTTTTTCTAACGCATCGTCTTCGGTGGCATTTTTCCCTCTTGGACGGGTGCCTGCCAGGGGGAAGGTGTAGAGCATGCCATCTTGCAGTTTGGCCAATGTTTCCGGAGAGGCACCGGCCATTTCCATTTTGTCACTGGTGAAATAGAACATATAAGGAGAAGGATTTAAAATGCGCAGGGTACGATACACATCAAAGAGGCTGCCTGTGGCTTTGGCAGTCAGTGGATTGGATAGGACCACTTGGAAAATATCTCCTTCTAAGATATGATGCTTGGCTTTTTCTACCATGGCACTGTATTCTTTCTGATTGTTGGCCGGCGTGAGGGGCGTTTCTAAGTGGAGCGGGCGATCCACCGTGCGAGCCCCGCTTTTCAACAGTTTCGACATGTCGTCTAACCTATCCTGGGCTTTCTGATAGGATATTTCTATGTCTTTAGCATTTACGCCGGTGATGAGCAAGATTTTCTGTTTGTACCCATCGAAAACGATGAGTTTGTCAAACAGCATTAAATCCGCATCATTAAAATCAGAATTTTCCTCGTTTTTGAGTTTCAGATGGGGTTCTGCATACTTGATATAGTCGTAGGAGAAATAGCCCACCAGTCCGCCTGTAAAAGGAGGCATGTTTTCTAATTTGGGACTTTTGTGGTCGGCCAATATGCGTCGAAGGATTTCACCTGGATGGTCTACTTGGTGCGTTTCCACGGTTTTCGTTTCTTCTTCGTGGCCGGTGGTGATGGTTACTGTGCCATTGAGGCAGGTAATTTCCATGGTGGGGTCATATCCCAAGAAGGAGTACCGGCTCCAGGGCTGTCCGTTTTCTGCACTTTCTAACATAAAGCAATGATGGCTAGCGGCCTGAAGAGTCCGCATGACTTCGATGGTGGTGAACCGATCCGCCATGATTTCTTGACACACAGGAATTCGTTTGTACTGACCGGAAGCAGCTAACTTTTTCACTTCGTCTAGGGTAGGATACATAGGAAGGCTCCTTTCGTAGATACAAGAAAGACAGGTTACGAAAGTAGCTCAGGGTTCTGTAGCGATGGAATAGGAAGTGCACAACATGAAGTTGAAATGGCTATGCAAAGGTTCTGTCGCAATAGAACGGGGAGCATACCATAGAGCTAAATTGGTTATGCAAGGGTTCCGTAATAATGAAAACCTTTAGAACCTTCAGAACCCTAAGCAACCTGAGAAACTTGAGAAACCTGTCTAAACTTTTCACAACGTCAGGACAAATAAAAAATCCGTCCTGACAGATGAAAATGCTGTCAAGGACGGATATGATTCCGCGGTGCCACCTTGTTTCAGAGACAATCTCTGCACTTAGCGAGGTACCAACATACCTCCGGCAACTGACGTATGCCCTACGTTGCAGGATACTAGGCGTTTGCCGTTCGCTGCACCCTCAGCGGTCCATTTGGCAGTCTGCGTTCCGATCCATTCTCATCAGGTAGGACTCTCTGTGCGTGCATATACTGCTTTGATCTCCGCTTCAACGGTTTTGTTGTTTGTAGAATATAATGATTTGTTTCATTTGTCAAGAGGAAGAGTCACTCTAGGGAAAACCATTTTATTAAAAGGGGTATTATACTACGGATTTCAGTGTAGCCATTTTCATTCTACGGCTTGGCAAAAGGTTATAATTCTACAGATTTCACTGGTATCATATAGAAAATATACCGTTGGTATTGGGGTTATAGAAGGTTATTTTGAAAAATCATAACCTTTTATAACCCTTAATAACCTTGAGCATAGCGGTGTATTTTCTTTGTTAGATGAAAGGTATCTGTAGAATAGTACCCCTTTTTACCAGCGGAGTCTTGCTAATGAACGAATTACCGTCTAAGACACCATACATATGGCTCTCCTTTTTCGTATTCGTGGACGCCTACGATTTCTGGAGAGAAGGCGGGGAAGGCTTTTTTGTATTTCTCTAAGAAAAGAAAATAGGATAGGATTTCTTCGGTCCATTGTTCTCCGGCGGCAAGCACTACGATGCCTGGTGGATAGGGGAGGAGCGATTCCAATGCAATGTCTCCAAGAGCTTTATGAAGGGGGGTTCTTTTTCGTTTTCCCTTAATGAAGGCCTGATTGGCTTCCCGTCCTGTGAGGGGGGCCGGCGGAAAATGAGATTCTGAAAAGAGGGCTTGTTGCAGGGACAACGCATTTTCTTGCAGAAGAAAGTGCTGGTATCGTTGACTGAAATCACGAAGTCCTTCACCGGGAAGATGGGGAATAGTGGGAAGCCAATCCAGCGTATCAAGGGAGAGATTTTTCTCGTAGGCCTCTTCTATGGATTGCAACAAGTCTAATAGGGTTTCCCATTTGCTAGGTGTATCTCCTGGTTCCACTAAGAACAATAGACTATAGAAATCCGATTTTTCTGCAGTGATGGAACATTTTTCCAACGCAGCAGCAATGAGCGGAGCCGGAATGGAAGGGAATCCTTTTTTCATAGATCCGGTGGTGAGAAGAATTTTGCAAGGGTCTGTCATGTATCCATCAGATAGGATATGAGAGAACCCGTGCCAGGTTTCGTTGCTATCAATGGCAAAAAAAGCGGGATCTTTCATGATGGTATCGATATCATAGGATTCCCACGGTTTCCCATGCACCGTTGGCGGAACAAAGGGATGGATGATGCGAAGGGTTTGAAGATATTTCTTCTTGTATGTAGTGGCCAAGTGAAAGGCCTTTGCCCAAAGTACGTCTCCGCTGGTGACATGGATGTGGGCATTCATTTCCAGCCCCGCCAGGAGAGGATAGTAAGGCGATGTAGAAATATGCATCAAGTAGGTATTCTGCAACAGGTCATCAGGGAGGTAGCGACTTTGTCCTTTGATGTGACTATCCTTTTTGTGTAGTTGGGATGTCATGGAGAATCCAGCCAATTGTTTATGCACCGATTGGGTCACCAGAAGGCCCGGGTTATTTTCATTCAGAGGTAAGGTGAGTACCGCTGATTTTTGGAGCAGAGGAATGAAATTTTCATATCCGGCCCAGGCCGCATCGAATAAAATGTAATCACAAAGGTTGGATAATTTCTCTACAATCTTTTTCGCATTAAGAAATAGACCATCGTAGGTGGCAAGTTGCAAGCAAGCCAAACGATAGGGACGCTTTTTATGAGCCGCAGCGGGACAACGGGCTGTTGCTTTTTGACGGAGTGTTTCTTCATTGAGACTTTTCTCCGTGAGGCCCCCTATGATGCCTTTTTCATTTCGCTCCGCTTCCAAATAGACCGGAATGGCACCGGCTTGGAGTAAAGCTCCCTGATAAGTGGATTTGTGATTATTTCTATCAAATAGTACCAAGTCCCCTTCGGCAAGAAGGGCATTCACGGCGATGCGATTGGATGTAGAGGTGCCGCCTAAAATGAAGAAACAGCGATCACTGTGCCATGTCTTGGTAGCCAGCTTTTCAGCTTCACCGGAAACCCCTTCATGGGAAGAGGGATCTCCAATGACGGAAGAGGAATCGGAGATGTCCGCTGTAAACATAGCGGAGCCTAAATGATCTACAAAGGTGGCACCGGCTTCTGTCATGCGGAAAAAAGAACCACTGTGATGGCCCGGTGTATCGAAATCTAAACGTTCTTTCTTAGCAAAGTCCAGTAAGGCTTTGGTCAAAGGCGGAAGCTGATCAAATGAGTTCATTGTATTTCCTTTCTGTTGTATCCTATGGGTAATGCTGTTAAGCTAAGGATTTGAGTTAATAGATATGATTCCGCTAGAGATTATAGGTTGCTCAGGTTTCTCAAGTGGCTAAGGTCTCTCACGTTTCTCGAACGTGCCAATACACGCTAGCGTTATCATCTCATTCGAGGAACCTGAGAAACTTGAGAATCCTGAGCAACCTGAGAAACTTTGCCATAAAAGAAATCATCCTATGTTTCGCTAACCTTATTGTAGCATAGACTGGCTTTCTCTCGATAAATTTGTTTCTATATGATAATATATATAAGAATTATTGGGGATGTAAATCGTTGTTAGTTATTAGTTGTCTGTTATCGGTTTATGCTCCTGGCTCGTGTAGCACATTTCGCACAAAAGCAAAGCCTTATTGGTTTAAGGTTTGGGGGAGGGAATACTGATCAAACCTTAAACCCTAAACCAATGCCACTTTCGTCAAGGCAATTTGTTCACCAACGGACTTGGCACGTAAACCCAACAACAAACAACCAACAACTAATCCCAGTCACCCATTTATTACCAACCAGAAGGAGGTCCCATGGCAGTGGATACCGAATACCAAATCAATATTCCAGTGTTCGAGGGGCCTTTGGATTTATTGCTTCACTTGGTGACGAAAAATCGGATTGATATCCATGATATACCGATTCATTTGATTACGGACCAATACTTGGCATATTTACATGCGGCCCAGCGATTCAATCTGGAGCTGGGAAGCAGTTTCTTTACCATGGCTTCTACGTTGCTTTTGATTAAATCGCGTATGCTCCTACCGAAACGGCGGCAGGAGGAGACCGATGAAGCGGAGGATCCACGGCAGGAACTGACTCGTTCGTTGGAAGAATTCAAGCGAATGAAGGAAATCAAAGCACGGATCGAAGAATTGATGGAAGAGCAGCGGCCCTATCGTGGGAAGGAACCGGAGATGATTCGGGGCGGTTTGTATACAGGAAAAATTTCTCTTTTGAAATTACAGGCGGCTTTCTTTTCCCTCTATGATGCCCTGCATGAAGAGACGGAAGAAACTCTGTCTTCGGAAGAAGTTTCGTTGGACGAAGCCATGGATGTGTTGGAACATACACTGAAGCGCTTGAAATCCATTTCCTTTGTGTCCTATTTCCGAAAGCAAAGAACCCGTCTTCGTCTGGCGGTGACTTTAATGGCTCTTTTGGAATTGATTCGGCTCGGGCAAGTGACTATCCGAGATAGCGCGGAAGGGCTTTTGATAGAAGGAAAAGTCCATTAATCATTTGAGTTATTAGATGTGATTTTGACAAAAATTACAGGTTTCTCAGGTTTCTCAAGGTTCTCAGGTTCCTTACTTGAAATGATATCGTTAGCGTTTATTGGCACGTTTATAAGACCTGAGTATCCTGAGCAACTTGAGCAACCTGAGTAACTTTTGAACGAAAAGAGGAGATCTGATTCATCATGCGAGGGCTGATGCATTTGGCAGCGCTCATAGAAGCTTTTCTGTTTGCCAAGGGCAATCCGGTTACATTGACGGAGATGACCCGGGCTATGGAGGAAGATTCCCAGGAAATAGAAAAAGCGCTGGAGCTTTTGAATGAAAAATATGAGAGACCTGATTCGGGCATTATGCTTCACCATACAGGGGCAGGGTATGCATTGACCACAAAGAAACAGTATGATGGATGGCTTTCGTCTTTATTGGGGAAGCAGACGCCATTATCTCCGGCGGCACTGGAAACATTGGCTGTGATTGCCTGCAAGGAACCGGTGACCCGAGCGGAGATAGAAAAAATTCGTGGCGTTTCCGCCGGTCGTGTGCTTGGCATGTTGCTGGATAAAGGTTTGGTAGAAGAAAGAGGTCGCTTGGAAGTGCCAGGCAGACCTATTTTATATGGTACAACGAAGCGTTTTTTGCAATGTACCGGTTTATCTGATGTGAGTGAACTCCGAATGCGGTGGAGAGACCGCTTGGAGGAAGGAGAATTATTTTGAAAGAGCGTTTACAAAAAGTATTGAGCCACGCAGGGATTTGCTCCCGTAGAAAAGCGGAAGAAATGATCCAGGCAGGCCAGGTTCGTGTCAATGGCAAAGTGGTCCGTGAACTGGGCAGTGAAGCTGATCCGGTATCTGACCGCATTGAAGTGATGGGGCAGCGGATTCGTCCGGAAAGAAAACGGTATTTCCTTTTTTATAAACCAGACAATGTGATTACTTCCGTAACCGATCCGCAGGGACGGCGGACTGTGATGGATTATTTCCGAAATATCCGAGAAAGAATTTTCCCAGTGGGACGTCTGGATTATCATTCTGAAGGGCTACTGCTCATGACCAATGATGGGGAATTGGATAACTTATTGACCCATCCGAAGCATGAAGTGAAAAAAGTATACGAAGTCACTGTCAGAGGAAAATATTCCATGAAGCTGGCAGAAAAGATGTCCAAAGGGGTTCGCATCGATACGGGGATGACTGCTCCCTGTGAAATCGAAGTGTTGGGTTATGATAAAGAAAAGAACAAAACCCAGGTACGGATGACTCTTCATGAAGGAAAGAATCGGGAAATTCGTAAAATGATGGCAGCATACCATTATCCGGTGTTTGCTCTGAAGCGGGTGAAATATAGTTTCCTCACATTGAATGGTTTGGGACGAGGCGAGTATCGCCGGTTGTCCATCGAGGAGGTCAAGAAGCTCTATGAGCTCTACAAATAAAAAAATCGCCATCATTGGTGGCGGTGTAGCAGGACTTCTGGCAGCGGTCACCGCAGCCGATGCGGGCGCGAAGGTGTCTCTATTTGAAAAAATGCCCAAAGTGGGATTGAAAATGGGCATTACCGGAAAGGGACGGTGTAACATCACCAACAGTGCGCCCATTATGGATTTCATTGCCAAAACACCGGGCAATGGGAAATTTCTGTACAGTGCCTATGAAGCATTTTCCAATGAAGATTTACTGGATTTGCTTCACAGCTATGGACTGGTGACCAAAGTGGAACGGGGCGGCCGTGTATTTCCTGCCAGTGATGATGCCCAGGAAGTGCGTCATCTATTTATGAAACTTTTGAGAGATAAAAAAGTAGATTTGCACTTGGAGGAGCCGGTATCTCACATCGTTGTAATTGACGGAGAAGCCAAAGGGGTGGTGACCGCCAAAGGAAGGTATGATACAGACGCGGTGATTCTTTGCACTGGTGGCGCGTCTTATCCACGGACCGGATCCACCGGCGATGGATACCGTATGGCGAAAGAAGTGGGCCACAAAGTAACTACTATCCGCCCGGCCTTGATTCCTCTGGTGTGCCAGGAAGAGTGGTGCAAGGAACTACAGGGCTTGTCTCTTAAAAATGTCACTCTGTCTTTAGACGGAGGCGGCCGTAGAAAGGGCGAAGAATTTGGGGAAATGCTTTTCACCCATTTCGGTATTACAGGACCCATTGTGTTGTCTCTTTCGGATAAAGCGTCACTGTGGCTGTCCCAGGGCCATGGGGTCACCGGTTCCATTGATTTGAAACCTGCATTGACCCAGGAAGTGCTGGATAAGAGAGTGCTTCGGGATTTGGAAAAGCACCATTTGAAACAGATGGCAGGGGCGTTGCAGGAATTGATGCCCCATCGGATGATTGATGTGGTGTTGCAATTGGCTGGTATTCCAAGAGATCTTCCTGTAAGCGAACTGAAAAAAGCACAGCGCGTATCTCTGGTGCAGACCATGAAATCCATGAAACTCACCATCACAGGAACCCGTCCCCTCGAAGAAGCCATCGTGACGGCCGGCGGGGTATCGGTGAAAGAAGTGAATCCATCCACCATGGAATCAAAAAAAGTGAAACATTTATACTTGGCAGGGGAAGTCTTAGATATCCATGCCTTTACCGGCGGGTACAATTTGCAGGCTGCTTTCTCTACCGGACATATGGCAGCGGTAAGTGCAATTAGAAATTAGGAATGAGGAATTAGGAATGGTGGTAGCGACGCACATCATTTGAAAGCGTCGCAATTTATAGATTTAATGATTAGTAACAAGAGAATAGATTCGTGATGGTTGTTAGCTGTCTGTTGTTGGTTTATACTCTACGTTCTTATTGCACAATCAGCACAAATACAAAGTGTCATTGGTTTAAGGTTTGGGGGAAGCATTCTAACTTTAAACCCTAAACCTCAAACCAATGCTTCTTTACGACATGGCAAGTTAGTATAAAGGAACTCGGCGAGTAAACCAAACGACTAACAACTAACAACATGGAATGTAACAGTATTTGCTTAATAGCATATATAGGAAATGAGGTATACAAGATGATGCGTAAATTATCCATTGCTATCGATGGCCCGGCGGGGGCTGGGAAGAGCAGTGTGTCAAAAATTTTAGCCGCTCGTTTGGGTTATGCTTACCTAGATACCGGTGCTATGTACCGGGCGGTCACGTATGAAGCATTGAAACAGGGATTGACGGCGGACGAAGATATTATTTCCATGACAAGAAAGATTGATATGGAAGTGAAACCGGGGAAATCGACCATGCACGTTATCGTCAATGGAGAAGATGTGACTGATTTTCTCCGTACACCGGAAGTGTCCAGCCATGTATCGGCTATTTCTGCTATCGGAGAAGTGCGTGAAGCCATGGTGGACATCCAGCGGAAACAGGCAGAAAAAGGCGGTATCGTTTTGGATGGTCGTGACATCGGCACTACGGTACTGCCAAAGGCGGATGTGAAAATTTTCCTCACCGCTTCCGTTCATACCCGTGCCCTTCGCCGGTTTGAAGAAATGAAAGCAGCCCATCCGGAAATGACGTTGGAAGATGTGGAAGCCGATGTGGCAAAGAGAGATTACATGGACAGTCATAGAGAAATTTCCCCGCTCAAACAAGCCGCAGATGCGATTCTTTTGGACAATGGGGAACTGACATTGGAAGGAACTGCCGATGCCATGATTGCTATTTGCAAGAAGAAGTTTCCGGCTTTGGTAGACTAGTGACTTGTGACTGGTGACTAGGAGAACAGTATTTCTAGTCACGAGTCACCAGTCACTAGTCACCTAAAAAGAAGGAGTTGAACCATATGGGATATAAAATTGTTCGTGCTATTTTGAATTTCTTCTTCTTTGTCATCTTTGGATTGCATGTGGAAGGAAGAGAAAATATACCCCAGACCGGTGCCATTATCGTTGCGCCGAACCACAAAAGTTATTGGGATCCGCCTGTGATTGGGGTGGCTTTTAATACCAGAATCATTCACTACATGGCCAAAGAAGAACTGTTCAAGAATCCTCTCTTTGGATGGCTCATTCGCCAGTTTGGTACCTTTCCGGTTAAAAGAGGCAGCGTGGATCGCACCGCTATCCGTCAGGCCATTCGGGAACTGAAAGCAGGAAATCCTTTGGGCATTTTCCCAGAAGGCACCCGTATTCGCAAAGAAGGACTAGGCCGTTTCCATTCCGGTATGGCCTCTCTGGCGCTGATGACAGGAACACCGGTCATTCCTGTGGCCGTCATTGGTTCCAAAGACTTGCCCCATAAAAAAGGACCACTGGCCGTTCTCATCGGCAAGCCTATCGAAGTGAAAAAAGACAAACCTAGCGATGAAAAAGTGGCAGAACTGAATGACCTTGTTAAAGGAGAAATTCAGAAACTGATGGATGGATATAAAAGTAAACAGTTAACAGTAAACAGTTAACAGTAAACAGTTAACAGTTGACTGTAAACCGTTAACTGCTAACTGCTAACCAAAACGTTATTGAACTTTTTTATTAGCAAATACATATCTATTTATAGCAAATCATAGAATTGAGAATTTAAATCATGGAAATTTACAAAGCAAACGTGCTTGGGTTTTGTTATGGCGTCAAAAGAGCCATGAAAATCGCGGAAAATGCGGCGAATTCTGGGATTAAGGCGGTAACTTACGGTCCTATTATCCATAACCCTCAGGTGGTTGGAAAGCTGGCTGAGAAGGGCGTTCGCCCGGTGGATGATTTAGATGCATTAACCGATGAAACTGTCATAATTCGCTCGCACGGAGTGGGCCCTTCGTGTTATAATAAACTCAAGTGCAAAAATCTGGCCCTAATGGACGCCACATGCCCCTTTGTGAAACGAAATCAGGAAGTCACAAGACAACTGGTGGAGCAAGGGAAGCAGGTGGTACTCATCGGTGAAAAAAAGCACCCGGAAATGAAAAGTGTAGCAGAATGGGCGGTGGGACATTCTTTCCTGGTTGAAACCATGGAAGATGTAGATGCACTTCCACCTATGGAAGAAGCCCATATCGTGACACAAACCACGTTTTCGGTGGCTTTAGCTGACCAGTTGATCGATGCGATTCGCCAAAAGGTGAATCAGGTGTACGTCAACAAATCCATTTGTGACGCGACCATGCAAAGACAGCAGGCAGCACGTGAGCTGGCGAGGAAAGTAGATGTGATGATTGTCATCGGCGGGCGCAATAGCGCTAATACCGGTCGACTGGCAGAAGTCTGCAGAAGCGAAGGCGCTGCAGTCCATCATATCGAAACGGCGGAAGAACTAAAATTGGAATGGTTCCGAAGCCGGGACAAGATTGGCATCACCGCCGGTGCATCCACACCGGACTGGATCATAGAGGAGGTAGTTTGTATTATGGAAAACATGAAAGAAATGCTGGATCAGGAAGAAATGAACCTGGACGTGCATAAAGGTAGCGTAGTAGAAGGGGAAGTTGTTGATCTTTTCGACGACAAAGCATACATTTCCTTCGGCTACAAAACAGAAGCTGTTCTGCAGGCTCATGAATATTCTTTCCCGGCACCAGCATCTCTGAAAGACGTACTCAAAGTTGGCGATAAACTTCGCGTACAGATCGTAAGCGGTGTCAAAGAAGACAGCACCATTTACGTATCCAAGATCAAAGTTGATCGTCTGGCTGATTGGGACGTAGTTGAAGAAGCATTCGAAAAAGGCGAACCTGTAGAATGCGAAGGTATCGAAGCTATCAAAGTTGGCCTTCTGGTTCAGCTCAAATCCCTGCGCGGCTTTATTCCGTTGTCTCAGGGCGATCTCCGCTTCGTACATTCCCTGCAGAGCCTGGTTGGAGTTAAATTCCCAGCTAAGATTCTCGAAGTAGACCGCACAAAGAACAGACTGGTTCTTTCCCGTAAAGCTGTACTGGAAGACCAGAGAAATACAGAAATGGATGAAATCGAAGCTGCTTATGAAAACGGCGATGTTCTCCAGGGCACTGTAAAGAAGATTATGCCATACGGCGCATTCATTGGCATCAATGGCGTAGAAGGCCTGCTCCACATTTCCGATATCTCCTGGAAGAAGATCGGCAAAGTGGAAGATGTTCTCAAACCGGAACAGGTTATTGACGTAAAGATCAAATCCTTCGACCGTGAAAAACAGAGAATCTCCTTCACCCACAAAGACTGCCTGCCGAACCCATGGGAAACCGCTATTCATGACCATGCTATCGACGACGTAGTTGCTGCTAAAGTCGTAAAGATTCTTGAATTCGGCGTTATCGTTGAACTCGAAGACGGCCTCACTGGTCTGCTCCACATCAACGAAATGACTGATGACCACAACAAGAAACCGGGAGACATCTGCCAGGTTGGCGATGACATCCAGGTTAAGATCATCAACATCGACGAATCCCGCAGAAGAATCTCCTTCAGCCTCGTTGAAGCTGCTGCTCATGACGATGCAGAATAATTTCTAATGCTAAAAAAAGACCGCTCTCGTAGCGGTCTTTTTTTGTGGGAATTTTGTTGATGGTTGTTGGTTTACCGGCCGAGGCCTTTTGAGACAATTTGCTTTGAAGAAAGTGGTATGGGTTTAGGGGTTGAGGTTTACGTGCCGAGTTCTTATGTGGGCAACTTGCTGAAACGAAAGAGGCATTGGTTTAGGGGTTAGGGTTTGAATGATAAACCTTAAACCTTAAACCAATAAGGTATTGCATTTGTGCGAGTTGTACTATACGAGCCTAGAGTGTAAACCCAAAACCAACAACAAAATACAAAAATTCAAATTTGATGTTGTG
>SAMEA104315425__coassemble_618_pt1 | contig 29269 bp, 36 predicted proteins | sample SAMEA104315425__metabat2_low_PE_033 | metagenome-assembled genome bin SAMEA104315425 (sample SAMEA104315425) | gut metagenome | biome: Monkey gut; feature: monkey-associated habitat; material: faeces | place: China | collected 2013
GTAGCCGCTTTTGGCTATTCCGATGATTGGAAAAAATACACACTGGCCGAAGCGGTATATAGCCAGTTTGCTTTATACAATCGTGCACCGGTGGTGCTGGTCAATGTACTGGATCCGGCAAAGCATAAAAAGAGTAAAACTAACCAGGCTTTGAAATTCGAAGATAGCATGGCCAAGGTAAAAGAGGCGGTGCTTCTTGAGACCTTCAAACTGAAAAAAGTAGAAGCCGGTGAGCCGTTGAAAGAAGGCGTTGATTACACTTGCGCTTACAATGATGATGAAGAACTCATTATCACAGTGCTCCCTGATGGTGCTCTGAAAGATGCCGCATCTGCAGTAGCTGACTATGATGTGTTGGATGCCTCCATGGTGACCTCGGCGGATATCATCGGCGGCGTGACAAGCGATGGTCAGAAAACAGGGCTGGAAACTTTAAATCAGGTATTCCCCTTAACCCGTCTGGTGCCGGGCATTGTCATGGCACCGGGATGGAGCCATATTCCCGAAGTAGAAGCTATTATGAAGGCCAAAGCGGAAAGCATCAACGGTCACTTTACAGCGATTACTCTGGTAGATATCCCGTCCGATGCCGATGGTGTGACCAAGTACGGAGATGCACCGGCATGGAAGAACACTCACAACTATACCGGAGTCAATGAAGTAGTATGCTGGCCAATGGTAAAGCAGGGGAGCAAGGTATATCACATGAGTACCCAACTGCTTGGCGTTATCAGCACCGTAGATAGCAGTGATGAAGATGGTGTGCCATACCAGAGCCCGTCCAACAAGTCCATGCAGATGGAAGGCCTTTGCCTAGAAGACGGCACCGAAGTAGTTATGGAACCGGAACAGGCCAATTACTTGAACGGCCAGGGGATTGTAACGGCATTGAGCTTCATTGGAGGCTGGAAAGCTTGGGGAAATAATACCGCCTGCTATCCAGCGGATACCGATGCGAAGGATCGCTTTATTCCACTGCGCAGAATGTTCAACTGGCACGCTTCTACCTTCATTCAGACCTACTGGCAAAAAGTAGATAATCCGACCAATCGCCGCCTTATTGATACTGTGGTTGACTCGGAAAACATTCGTCTGAATGGGCTGGCCGCTCGCGAAGTCATTCTCGGCGGTCGTGTGGAATTTTTGGAAGAAGAAAACCCGAAAACAGCGCTGCTGGACGGGAAAATCAAATTCCATACCTATTTCACACCTCCTATTCCGGCGGAAGACATCGAGAATGTGATTGAATTGGATACTGACTATCTTGATACGCTTTTTAAATAATGAAGGAGGAAATCAATGCGAAATGTACCGGAAAATCTGATTAACTTCAGAGTGTACCAGGATGGCGGCGTATTCCTGGGAATTTCAGATGTAACATTGCCGAAACTGTCCGCCATGACCCAGACTGTAAAGGGTGCAGGGATTGCCGGCGAGATTGAAGCCCCTACATTAGGGCATTACAGCTCGGCAGAAGTGGAATTGAATTGGCGCACGGTAGAAAAAGATCTGATTTCTTTGGCAGCCAATAAGGCCATTTCTCTCGACCTCCGCGGTGCAGGGCAGGGTTATGATTCCGAATCCGGCTCTTATGTGACACGGAAAATCAAAGTCTTAGTGAGAGGCAGACCAAAAGAATCGGACCTTGGTAAGTTTGAAGTGGGAGCTACTACAGATAGCAAGACCACGCTGGAATGTGACTATATCAAAGTAGTCATTGATGGCGAAACCAAGCTGGAACTGGATAAATACAACTTCATCTGCAATGTAGATGGCGTGGATTATCTGTCAGAAGTCAGAGACGCACTCGGCGTATAAGGAGGGACCAGAAAGTGGAAATTTCTATTAAACTGAAAAAGCCGGTCACCGTCAAAGGTAAACCGGTAACCGACATTACTTTGGATTTTGATAAATTAACAGGGAACGATATGATTCAGGCTGAAAAAGAAGCCAGAGCCTTGGGCTCCGGTGAGGCTTCTGTATTCTGTTCGATGAGATACCAGGCGATTATTGCAGCCAAAGTGATTGGATGCCCCGTGGATGAACTGTTGGAATTGGGGGCGGCGGATTTTAAGAACATCACCCAGCCGGCTGCCAGTTTTTTATTAGGACAGTAGGCGACGCAGAAAATACGAGGGTAATAAAAAAACTGGCGATAAAAATGGCCATGGCCACTTTTACGCCAGTTACTTATTATCTATCCTGCACGCTTACTGAGATGGCAGAGTATGCAGAAATAATAGGAGGAAATTAGTGGAAGCGGCCTAGAATCCATTTCCTGATTTTATCTGCTATGTTAAATCCGCCCAAAAAGAAAGTAATACCAAGGGCCGCTTCTAAAAAAAAGCCAATAGGATCCAGGTGAGATCCTTGAATCCCAAATAGATAAAGGATAAAGAAAATGGAAAAAGCAAAGATACATCCCAAAAACATACCGGCCAGGCCACAAAATCCGGCAAAAATGAGTTGGTAACAGTATAAGATGGTTTTCCAATACATGGTTTTTCACCTCTCAATATAGGACTTGCACTAAATTGCTTATTTAATTTTATTATAGCAAACGAAAGGAGGGGAAGTCTATGGCAAAAGGAAATAGGACCTTCAGCTTTACTATTAACGCCAATTTAGGCGGCGAATTTTCCAAAACGTTTGATGCTGCATCCGGGAAGCTTTCTGGATTGACAAAGCAAATTAAAGATCTAGGAAAGTCTGGCGATAGCATAAAAAATGGTTTGGGAAAGAAAATGATGGGAATCGCGGGGTTAGGTGCTTCTTCAGGGGCTTTTAAAATGGGGCGGTCTATTGCGAATGATTTAATGGGCGCCAGTCAAGAAGCTATTCGATTTGAAAGTAGCATGGCGGATGTCAAAAAGGTAGTAGATTTTGACACACCGGGACAGTTCAAGGAAATGGGAAATGACATTTTGGAAATGTCTAAACGGATTCCCATGACCGCAGATGAATTGGCTAAAATCGTGGCAGCCGGTGGTCAGTCTGGTATCGCTCGGGAAGACCTGACCAGTTTTGCAGAGTCGGCAGCCAAGATGGGCGTAGCCTTTGATGTTTCTGCTGACCAGGCGGGAGAGATGATGGCTAAATGGCGGACTGCCTTCAAGATGAGCCAAGAGGATGTAGTCGGCTTAGCAGACAAAATTAACTACCTGGGCAATACGACAGCTGCCAGCGCCCCTCTAATCTCTGATGTGGTTACCAGAATTGGTCCATTGGGCGCTATCGGCGGGGTGGCTTCGGGAGAAATTGCTGCTTTGGGGGCTTCTATGGTAGGGTCCGGGATTGAGTCTGATGTAGCCGCTACAGGAATCAAGAATATGATTCTCGCCCTTACAGCCGGTGACAGTGCGACAAAGTCCCAATCGGAGGCCTTGGCAAAATTAGGACTGAATGCTCGTGATATGGCACAGTATATGCAAGAGGATGCTAAAGGAGCCATCCTGCAGGTATTGAATGCAATCGCATCGTTGGACAAAGTAAATCAGGCGTCTGTCCTTTCGAACTTGTTTGGCAAAGAATCATTGGGCGCTATCGCCCCACTTCTTTCCAATCTTGACGGGCTGAAAGGGAACTTGGATAAAGTAGGTGATTCCTCTCAATATGCCGGAAGTATGCAAGGTGAATTTGATGCCAGATCACAGACAACGGCCAACTCTCTGCAACTGATGAACAATAAGCTGGACGCCGCAAAAATTGCCATAGGGCAAGGGCTCATTCCGGTTATTACGCCGGCAATCGAAATGCTAAGTCAGGCGATGGGGACTATATCCGGATTAGCACAAGGTCATCAAGATCTTGTTAAGTGGTTGGGGTTTGGTGCTGCCGCAATGGGTATCTTTGTGGGAACTGTTGGGGCTTTAGGTTCTGTAGCAGGGGCATTCAAAACTGTATATCTCTTTGGCCAGTGGGCCTATAATGCAGGAATTGCGACTAAGATCTGGGCCGGGATGCAGTGGCTTCTGAATGCAGCCATGACAGCAAACCCCATCGGCCTCATTATTGTAGGCATTGCCGCAGTCATTGCTATCGGCTATGTACTATACAGCAACTGGGAAGAAATCAGTGCATTCGCTGCATCTATGTGGGACAGTGGCAAGCAAGCTATCTCAGATTTTGGTGATTGGCTAAAGGACAAAATGGGCGCTGCCTGTGACTGGGCGAAAGAGAAATTTCAGGCCCTCAAAGACTTCCTGGCCCATCCTATTGATACTATCGTCCGTGTGCATCAGGAATCCATGGCTGAAATGCATCAGGATATTGCACAAAATGCAGAAGGCGGTATCTATGCAAAAGGCGCTTTCTTGACAACCTTCGCAGAAGAAGGACCGGAAGCAGCCATCCCATTAAATGGAAGCCGTAGGGCCGTGGGGCTATGGCAGACAGCCGGCCAGAAGATGGGGCTGTTGGATACAGCAGAAAAGAAGGTGCAGCCTTCCGGCGGAAAATCAGAAGAGGTTCATGTTTCCTTTCAGCCTAATATCACCATCCAAGGGAATGCAGATGAAACAGTCATCCGGAATACCATGCAACTTACTATGAACCAGCTGAAACGAATGCTGCAGGAAGTAGCAGCAGACCGGAGGAGACTTTCCTATGACTAGCTATAAGACAGTACAGGGAGACATGTGGGACAGCATCGCCAAGACGGTATATGGCACAGAAGCCGGAATGACCAAACTCTTGGAGGCTAATGAAGACTACCGGGAGATTGTTGTATTTCCTGCCGGGGTTACCATTAAAATTCCCGACTATGAACCGCCAAAGGAGGATCACTTGCCGCCATGGAGATGATAACCTACCCTCATCAGGTGATTCCTCTGATTTCTTACAACGACAAAGATATCACAGAAGATATTACCCCTTACTTGATTTCCCTGTCCTACACCGACAATATGTCAGGCTACGCCGATGATCTAACCCTAGAGCTGGAAGACCGTGCCGGCGTGTGGCTATCTGATTGGTTCCCGGACCGTGGAGCACTGTTAGATATCTCACTGGCCACACGAAACTGGACCGGTGAAGGCATCGAAGCATTGAATGTAGGGCTATTTGCCATAGATACCATAGAAGGCAGTGCCCCTCCGTCTCGAATAGAGCTAAAGGCCACATCCATCCCGGAAAACAATGAATTGCGAGGCGTAGATCGCACACGATCATGGGAAAAGGCGGAGCTGAAAACAATTGCCAATGACATAGCTGCCGGAGCAGAAATGGTATTGGTCTATGATACAGAAGATAATCCGGTATTGGACCGGGTAGAGCAGACAGAACAATCTGACTTATCTTTTCTGCTAAAACTTTGCGAAGACAATGGACTGGCATTGAAAATCTGCAAAAACCAATTAGTCATCTTCGATGCTACGGAGTACGAGAAAGTAGAACCGACGATTACCATTGTAAAGCCCGGTACCAGTATCGAAAAGAAAGAAGGGATGCACTATGTCACACGCATCACCGGCTATCGGATGCATGTAGTCACAAGAGATATTTACAAGGCTTGCCATGTACAGTGTAATGATGACCAGTCGGGGGCTACAGTAGAAGCCACTTTTACAGCCCCAAACAAAGCAGAAGGGAAAACACTGGAAATCAAAGAACAGGTAAAAACAGTTGCCGAAGCTGAGAAATTGGCAAAAAAACGACTGCGGGAAAAGAACAAAGATGAATGGACCATAGCCATAGATACCATGGGCGATGTCTACCTGCTAGCAGCTACTACTGTCAATGTGCAAGGCTTTGGGAAGTTTGATGGGAAATACATCATTACTAAGGCCCAGCACGATATTGGTAGCGGATATACCACTAGCATTGATTTGCGGAGGTGTCTCGATGGATACTAACCAATTAAAGAACATGGTGCGCATCGGCATTGTGTCTAGTGTCAATGGGGCGAATTGCACAGCCAAAGTAACCTTTCCTGATAAAGATAACATGGTCAGTGGTGACCTCCCTATCATTCAGTTAGGTGCTAATGGGACAGAAGGATACTGGGTGCCTGAAGTCGGTACGAGGGTTCTTTGCCTTTTTGTCCCTAATCCATCAGGGAGTGGGCTCAATGCGGGCTTTGTACTAGGAGCTTATTACAGCAAGACGACACCTCCGGCGGAAAATGACGAAAGTGTCCGATCTATGCGATTCCCCGATGGGAGTTTTATTAGATATGACCATGGGACCATTACAATCAATGCAGCATCCCAGATCATCCTAAAAGCTCCGGTGATTCATATAAACTAAAGGAGAGAATCATGCCACAAGCTACTAGATTAGGCGACACAGATACCGGTCATGATGCGTGCCCGCCTACATCACTTGCTTCAGCAAGCGGAGATGTATTTATCAATGGAAGAGCAGCGGGGCGGCAAGGCGATGCTTATGTACCACATGGTTGCAAAACACATCCCTCTCACACTGCGATAATTTCCGGTGGAAGTGGGACGGTATTCATCAATGGGAAACCAGCTGCACGGGTGGGAGATTCCGTAAGCTGTGGCGGTGCTGTAGCTGAAGGCTCTTCGAATGTTTGGATAGGAGGATAGGTAGCCATATGATTGTTGGATTTCTAGGGACGACACCTTTCATTGCATCTAGGTGGAAGGTTAGGACCTTTGATGAATATAGTCGACAAGGCGAAGCAAGGTGGCAGTCCCATGATATCATCGGAGAAAAGCCGCTGATGGAATTCATTGGCCCCGGCTTGGAAGAAATCTCTTTTCAGATGCTTCTCCGTCAGGACTTGGGAGTCTATCCTGAGAGCGAATTGAAAAAACTCCGGCGGTTACGAGATACCGGGGAAGTGGTACCACTCATTATTGGTAATAAGCCGGTAGGAGATGGCTTCTGGGTCATAACATCGCTTTCTGAACAGGTGTCCTTTTGGTCTCGGTTCGGCCATGCCCAGTCTGCTCAAGTCACTATAACACTCAAGGAATACCATGAAGAAGGTAAGAAGGCATCTGTAAAAGAAGCCTGGAAGAATGGATGGCGGGGGATTTTCTAAATGAATTATCTAGTACAAACATCAAATGACATCAACTGGGCGCCTGAGAATGAAGTGGAAGAAATTCTGCAGAATATTCGAATCATTCTATCGACCATCAAAGGAAGTGTGCCATTGGATAGAGATTTCGGCATAGATGGTTCTTATGTGGATTTACCCATGCCGGCCGCCAAAGCGAAACTGGCATCTGAAATCATGAATGCCGTAAAGAAATACGAACCAAGAGCCACGATCACAAGCGTGAATTTTGCTGGTGATGAAAATGGGACATTACAGCCGAGAATCGAGGTGAGAATCGATGGAATTGAATAATTTACCGGATATTTCTTTTGCGGATTGTGATGCAGAGACAGTTAAGAAAGAACTGATTGACCAATATGAAGCCATCACAGGAAGAACACTGGCAACCGGTGACCCTGTGCGGCTTTTCCTCTTGGCTATTGCCAATATGCTGATTCTGCAAAGGAACTTGATAGATTACACCGGAAAGATGAATTTATTGGCCTATGCCAAAGGTGAGTATCTTGATCACTTGGGGGCTTTGCTGGATGTGGAGCGTATAGCTGCCAAACCGGCAGAGGTAACGCTATCTTTTACCGCATCGACAACAGAGATGGGAGCGATTTTGATACCCAAAGGAACACGAGTTACTACACAAGACGAAAAAGCCTATTTTTCGTTAGAGGAAAGCCTTGTTATCCCGGAAGGGAAAACGGAAGGGACGGGCGCTGCTACTTGCACGGAAGTAGGAACCATCGGGAATGATATCCCTATCGGAGCCATCAATAAACTGGTGGATCCATTGCCATATATCAGTGCCGTGGCCAATACGACGGTATCAGCAGGAGGTGGAGATACAGAGCCTGATGATTCCTACAGGGAACGTATCCATGAAGCCCCTGAATCATTCTCTGATGCAGGTTCTTATGGGGCTTATGTGTATTGGGCAAAAACAGCCAATGCAGATATTTCCGATGTATATGTCACCTCTCCCTCTGCAGGGGAAGTGAAGATTGTACCACTACTTTCCGGCGGAACCATCCCGGAGCAAGAGATTCTGGATGCAGTGTTATCGGTATGCAGCGCAGAAAAGGTAAGGCCATTGACGGATCATGTGACAGTGGCAGCGCCAACATCTGTGAAATACAACATTACGGCATCCTATTCCATTGCCAATGGGGCTAAAGCTCATGCGGTGGAAATCCAGAATGCGGTTAAACAAGCAGTCAATGATTACATTCTATGGCAGAGAGAAAAACTGGGACGGGATATCGACCCATCCAAACTGTATGCACTCATGGTAAGTGCCGGAGCCGTAAAGGTGAAGGTGCCTTCTCCGGTATTAACGAATATTGATCCGGATAAGATTGCTGTAGTAGGTACCGTATCCGTTGCTTTTGAAGGGGTAGATAGCGAATGATGGAACTGGACAATACAGAACTTTCGAGGCTGATTCCATCCTCTATAGCAAGGGATGCCAATATACTGCATACCGCATCGGCGGTCTCTGAGGCGCTGGATACAACCTGCAAGGAAACCGAGAATGACTTCATCGTGAGCCGGATTGATATGCTCCCAGAAGAAGTTATCCACTCTCTTGCTTGGCAATTTCATGTAGATACCTACGACATGAACTTGAATACAGAGCAGAAGCGAAAATTGGTAAAAAATGCAATCAAAGACCATAAATATAAAGGGACTTCCTGGGCCGTGAAATCGGTGGTAGAAGTCCTTTTAAATTATGCCAAGGTAGAAGAATGGTTTAATTATGGGGGTAAGCCCTACCACTTCCGCGTCAATGGGAGCTATGGAGAAATCGTAAGAGACGGGGACCTGCAGAGCCTGGTGGATGCTATACAGCAGGCTAAGAATGTACGGTCATGGCTGGATGGGATTTATTTCGAAAGGAAACAAACTGTAAAGAAGCAACTAGCCATACCCATTGTTATATTCAAAGAAGTCCGCATTGGACTGCCGAAAGTTGGGCCACAGCAGGCAGCAGTTGGCAAGAAACAATCTATTCCTATTTCACTTTTTAAGGAGGTAAAAGTACATGGCTGATTTCAAGGCAGGCGTATTAACCGACCGTGGGAAATCACTGGCGGCTAAGGTGGAAGCCGGAAAATGCAAACTGCAATTTACAAAGATGAAAGTGGGAGATGGTTCGCCCTCTCACATTGAACCGATGGCAGATTTAGCTAGTCCCCAAAAGGTATTAGATATTTCTTCTGTCACTCCTTCAGAGAATGGTGAGTGCGATGTAGAATCGGTGCTTACCAATGCAGATTTGGATAAAGGATTCTATTTAAGAGAAATGGGGCTCTTTGCTACAGATCCGGATGAAGGGGAAATCCTATATTCCGTGGCCACAGCCGGTGATAGTGATTACATTCAGGCTAAAGGCGGAGCGACTGTATTGAGTATTGCACTGCATATGACTATTGCCATTGCAAGTAGCCAGTCGGTAGTAACAGAAGTTGATACGAAGGGACTTATGACAGCATCGGACCTTGCTACACACAATACATCAGAAACAGCCCATGAGGACCTCTTGATGGTGACAACGACGGCCAATAAGCCGGCATCTATGTCCGATAGGGGTCTGTGGGTAGAATTACCGGGGTGAAATCATGTTTTGCTTTCATGAGAACAACTGCACAATACAGTTGACGAGAGGCGATACAGGGCGCATTGATTTCGACTTTGAAGTTGAGATTGATGGAAACATAGTGAAAGACTATACAGCTATATTTCATCTGCGAAAAGACCAGAGGCTAACTTATCCTTTGCTGGCATCTGAACCATTAATCAATGGGAGGCTTTTCATTAGTCACGACATGACCAAAGACTTGAAAGTCGGCAATTATCTCTATGACATCGAAATCACAGCAGGAGAAAATGTAATGACCTATGGACCCTATCCTTTTGTCATTGAACCGGACGTGGGGTGAATCAGATGGACAAAGTGATTCATGCTAAAGTATCCGTGCACACCATGCGGGTGAAAACAGGAACATCAGAAATCACAATAAGCGGTAGCGGTGGGCAGGCAAAACTTCCGAATATTATTAAAAAATTCGTAAAGAAGGCAGACTTCCCATCTTTGGGGAATCCATGCTGCCTGTACGTAGACATGAATGAAAATAGATCCTACTTGTGGGATGAAATCGGCCTGCACTATACAGCTATAGCCAGTGATTGGCATGATATTAAAGTAATCAATGGAGGAGAAGCATAATGGCAACACAGACATTAAAAAATGTAGTTTTACAGCTCAGAACTGGAAGCGCAACCCAGTGGGCTGCTAGTACTCGTATTTTGGCAGTAGGAGAACCGGGTGTAGAAACGGATTCCGGTCGTATCAAAATCGGTGATGGAACCAGCCTGTGGTCTGCACTTCCATGGTCTGGCGCTGCTATCACCAAAAGCCAGGCAAATGGTAGCTTGACTGTCAATGGAGCAGATATTGTAGTCTATGCTTTGCCTACCGCGACTAGCGATGCACTAGGCGGCATCAAATCCGCAACAGGAACCGGGAAAGTAACCGTTGATAGCACGACTGGCACAGCCTCTGTAAGTAAAGTAGCAAGTGCAGATAAACTGGCTACAGCAAGAAGCATTAGCCTTTCTGGGGATGTGACCGGTTCTGGTACATTTGATGGCTCGACAAATCTTGCTATTACAACAGCATTGGCTGCGCAGGCTTTCACTGCAGGTACTTATACAAAAGTAACAGTCAACAGCAAAGGTCTTGTAACAGGCGTGTCTAACATTGCTGCATCCGATTTGCCAAGTGGAATTAGTGTAGGCAAGATTACCGGATTAGGTACGGCAGCCACAAAGAATACAGGAACCTCTTCGGGAAACGTCCCGGTTCTTGGAAGCGATGGGAAATTGGATACTGCCGTATTGCCGGCACTGGCGATCACGGACACCTTTACCGCCACCAGCAAAGCTGAAATGGTAAAACTTACGGCCCAGACTGGTGACGTATGCGTTATTACTACTGGCGGAGATAAAGGCTCTTACATCCTTACAAAAGACGATCCCACACAGGCAGCCAACTGGCAACTTTTAACTCCTCCGGCTGATGCTGTCACCAGTGTCAATGGGAAAACGGGCGTAGTAACCTTAACAACTACAGATGTCAAAGAAGGAAGCAATCTGTATTGGAGCCAGTCCAGATTTGATACCGCATTCGCAGCGAAAAGTTCTACGGCTCTTAAAGATGGGGCATCGATTGTCAAAACTACGGACACAATTGTTATTAACTGTGGCAATGCATAAGGGGTGGTCGTTATGGCCGCAAAGCAAATTAGTGGGCGAGTGCAAAGCCGTATTGATACGGCCACGAATTGGTCCGCTAAGAATCCAATTCTATTGGAGGGAGAAATTGGCATTGAATCAGATACCTGCAGATTGAAAGCAGGGAATGGAGTAGCAGCATGGAATACTCTGCCATACCTTAGAGGGCCTTCAGATGTTTCAGTCTCCGTCAATAGTCAGGGGGACACATGGATAGAAGTGCCGGTAGAGAACCTGATTGTGGGTAGTACTGAACCGACAAATGTAAATGCCATTTGGATGGAAGTAAAGGAGTAAATACTATGAGTATCTTAAAAGCAATCTTGCATCATTACAATTCAAAAAATAAAAACTATGACACATTGCATCCGGAAACAGAATCCGCCCAGATTACCGACTGGCATAGTGGTATCATGGCCAGCCTTACCAGTAAAACACTTGGGACAGTAGTCGATGCAGTGACTACTGATTCTGTGCTTGGCAAACTCATTAAGTTGCTGCTGAATGCAAGCGGCGTAAAGTATCTCATTGGTACAAATGGGTATATTTGCTTTGGTAGTTTCTTTGGAGGATTAATTATACAGTGGGTATTTTCTGCACAAGAGAATCAAAACAATAAGACCCCGTTAAGCGGATTTACGAAGTTATTTGAAACTGCAATCCATAAAACAGGAGCAACGGCAACATACATAACAAGTATGCGTGATACTGATGACAACAGTTTTTATATTGTTTCAAATGCGTCAGGCACATCCTCCAGTTACTGGATAGGAATTTTTAAGTGAACAGTGGGGAACAATCAATCAAAATGGCTCACAACAAGAAGTTACAAGGACAATTACAATGCCGATTTCAGCAAAAAGTATCATAGCTGCTGTGTAGTTGTATGACCTACGCATGTCAAACTGCGGTAGGGCCAAATAATCGAACGGGAACAACTTTTGAGTACAGACAACAAGCTTGGCCAACTGGCAATATTACATCGCAATGGGTGATTATTTGTAAATGATTTTCAGCAGCTCGTAAACCGTATATAGATTCAGAATTAAACAAGGCGAAACATCCAAAATGATTGCTGATGCTATAGCTTTGCACGAATCTTAGGGGCAGAAATAATCGTTGCAAAAAGCAGTGTATCTATTTTCCTGTAGCAATCCAATAAACCCCAAGCAATGTGGTTACGGATTCGGATTGATAGATTTCAGTTCCATCAAGACCACACTTTAACGCAATCCCTATATTATTGGCGGCAGTACCAACTTTGCTTATTACAAGGATACTATATTTACTACAGGTTAAAGGATACTGTATTTTCCAATTCTTAAGGGATGATGCGTTATATCCCCACTGTTTATTTACCTATCATCGTTATTCTGCACGATCCCTCATAGTTTAGCCCCGATCGATATATAATGGCATATGTTTTATCTTTTGGCGTGATTCCAAACCCTTGACAAGCAGCTCCTGTATCTGTGGCAGTAGCATTATACACCCCGTCTACAAATGCAACCGGGAATGTAAAAGTTTTTGAATTATCTGATGATCCAAACCTTGTGTTTCCCCACTGTTTAATGTCCGATAGCAATCCAGCGCCCGAATATTACATTTTCTACATTACCGGTGAAGATGCGACGGGAATAGGCATAGAAAGATTTACTGCTTAATTGATATACCCCATAACTTAAAGGATAACCACTTGAAGCCGTATCGGTAATTACTACAACATATAACGCCGATGCGAAAGCAATCGGAAGTGTTATTTCTGAATTGTTAGCCCTATTGCTCCCAAAATCTCCCCACTGTAGATTGGATATCATTGGGACGAATGTCAAAAGCTGGGAAAGCGATATGTTGGCGATTTTTTTATCAATAGAATGACAAATGCTCTAAACTGGCAAATATCTACAATTTAAAAATCATCAATGTTCGGATTTTTCGTGACTGATTTGAGGAACACTAGTAACAACCGGCAAGCCTGGAATAAAAAAGATAATCCGGCGGTGTATCTGAATAGGCTAGTAGCGTATTAGTAACACTATTTGAGTAGCTCTATACACTTCCGGAGCTGTCTCAGCCCTTTATGAGTATAGACGCGTTCAGTCACATCACCGCCGGCATGGCCAAGGATGCGTCTTTTCGCCGTTTCATTGGCGGCTGCATTATCCAGTAATGTTGCTACAGTATGTCGGCAGTCGTGAGTAGTATGTCGCTTAGCGTTGATTAGACGCATGACACTGCGCCAGAGCTGGCAATAACGGCCATAGTCGTATGGTTTTCCTGCGGAATCAGCGATTAGACTTGTACCGGGGGATTTCATTCGACCCACTACGATTTGTAAAATTCGATGATGTATGGGGATGGTTCTGATTCCGGAGATCGTTTTGCTTTTGACAATCCGGAAGTATCCTTGCCGGAGGTTTACATCGGCCTTTTGTAATGCGAGCATTTCGCCAACACGCATGCCGGTATAAAGCAAAAGGAGTACAGTATCAACGCCGGGAGCATCGTAGTGCAATCATCTGTCTGGAAAATGGGCGATGCGGACGCACTGCTTTATTCTTTCCTATAGAAAGCAATGGAGCATAGCACTTATTTATCAATTCAATTTTGGTGGCATATTTTTCAAGAAGTGAAATTAAAGAGCGGACTTTCTTTAGTGAACTGTAGGACAGCCCGCTTTTTCTCATGGAATCAAGAATCTTTTGATAGTCTGCATATTTCAACTTTTGAAAAGGCTCATATTGGAGCGGGGCTAAATGCTTGAATGAATTGGCATAACTATTCAAAGTGGATTGTGATGGGCTTGTATTAGCAGTATGAGCAGGAAGCCAACGGCAGTAAAGTTCTGCAAGCGTTATCTGATGACCAGGAAGGGAGCGATGAAAATGAAGCTTATTGTAGTCAGCCGCAAAGATTTCGGCTTCTGTTTGAGAAGCAAAGTATTCAATTGGTTTTTGCTTTCCAACTATACTGATAACAAATACAAATGGCCGCCTCCGGTTGCCGGAGAGCTTTTTGATTGAACCATATCCGTTTGGTTTACGCATTTTTTATCACCTCTAGTTATTTGTAAAGGAGACAACGTATGAACGCAACAAATGTTGATTATTATATTGTCGGGTTTAAAGCTGATGGGAGCCGTGCTCTTGGGAAAATTTGCATGTTTGACCCGGTAAAGCATCCGGAAAAGCTGGAAAAGGAAGTTGAAACAATTATAGAAGGCAATGAAGAAATTACTACAGTAAAAGCGGTTACCGCTGATGATTACATGAAACTGTTAGGAAATAATGACGAACGGAAAGAATACATCCTAAATGGAAACGCCTTCGTGCCAAAGCCGGACCCCGTGCTTACAGAAGCAGAGAAGAAACAGGTTGCAATCACAACAATTAAAGCAAAGTACCAGCCCACTCTGGATAGTTTGGTGGAGACAAGAGTAAAAGCTGCCATGTTAGGGGCTGACACTACAAAGATTGATATCCAGTATAAGACCACACTGTCAGCAATGTCTGCTGAAATTAAGAACGCATAAGGAGGAATAGGAAATGGAATTTTGCGAATACTGTGGAAATCTTTTAACGGATGATGGCCGTTGCCCGTGGGATGACTGCCCGCACAACGCCATTATTGACGTGATGGCAGAGGCTGAAAAAGAAGACGAAGGAAAGCAGAGTGAAGAAAAAGGAGCCTGAATATGTCAGCTCTAGATAGTATTGCAGCGGTTTTGGCTATTGCAACAACGCTCAGCGGAGCATTTAGCTATATCGTCATTCGCCCGCTGCAGAAAGCGATTGACGTCAATAGTAGCGTGCTGACAGAGCTAAAAAAAGAGCTCGAACGGAGTGCAGCCGATCGCCGCTCTCTTGACGTTCGAGTCTCCAAACTGGAAGAAGCACATCAAATCAACAAAGACCGTATAGGTCATATTTTGGACCGTCTTGACCATACAAGGGAGTGATAACAATGAAAAGAATTAGAGAATGGGCAAGAATGCTTTTTTATGAAAATGGGGAGTTGTCTTATACCCGCCTGATTTCCGCCATCTTCATCATCGCGTTCCTTGCGGTCAGTGTTTACTTGGTACTGACTCACACTTATTGGCAAAACTATGACACCTTTGCAAGTCTGACAGGTGGTGGCGGTGGAGCTACGCAGCTGGTAAATAAATTTATCAATAGCAAGTACAACAGCGTGCAGGGCGGGTATGATAGCAAGAGATAGGAGGTAGAGATAAATGCTGGTAACCGATTTAAGCGATTGGAATGACCATATCAACTGGTCACATATGATTGATGCCGGCATCGGCGGCGCCATTGTCAAAATTTCAGAAGGCAGAACCTTATCGGAGCTGCATGGGAAGCATATTGCAGCCTGTGAAGCCAGAGGAATCCCTTGGGGCGTGTACTGCTATACCCATGCCCAGACTACGGAAAGAGCAAGGGAAGAGGCGCAAGTGGTATTAGATGCCCGGGACGCTTTAGGCTACGGCACGCCGCCTTTGGGGATTTGGCTTGACGTGGAAGCGCCAGAAACTATTGGGCAAGACAAGGACGATGTGACCGCGATCTGTAGCGCTTTTATTTGTGCTTGTAATGCATCCAATTATTCGGCAGGTATCTATGCGAGCTTGTCCACATTGAGCGACCGCATGAACCTGGATGATCTGGCCGATTATGTGCCTATTTGGTGCGCCCAGTATGCCGATCGGTGCGACTTCCAGGATTATTTTCCAGATAAGCGACTTGCCGGCTGGCAATATACCGATAGCGCGTTGATTGATGGCCATTGTTACGACCTGAGTGAATGGTACTAGGAGGCTGCATGTGTCGAATTACAAAAAGATTGCTATGGCTTGTGCTTTGCTTGTTGCTTTGGCTGGCGGCTGGTACATCTTCGCAGGCCGAAACGATGTACACGATATCGGAGAGCGAGCTGACGAGACTCGAAGCGAACTTGGATCAGCTCGCGAAGAACAACGAGATCAAGCAGCAGCTCTTGACCGAGCAACAGACGCAGCTGACAGAAGCCAGCAAGCAATTAGAGACAGTCAAGAGTCAGCTGGCAGAATCGAAGATGTTGAACGCTCAGACGCTGAAATCATTAGAGACTGCAAATCAATCATTGCAAGCGTTAGAAGCCGAGGCAAAGCGGAAAATCAAAACAAAGGCTAGACAGCGGAATCTGTGGATAGGATTTTCCGCCGCCTTGCTTTATATGTACATAGAAAAATAAGCTACCATTAGGCTACCATGTCACGAATAGGGAGCAGTCAAATTATAAGATTTACTCGAACGTTCACTGATTTCTAGTGGTCAAAATTATAAGTCGGTGCCAGATTCCATAGCTTCTCAACATAGGATAGGGGCTTGCCATGCCCTTTTGAGGTGCTCTATTTTGGGTGACTAGTGACTGGTGACTAGGAACTAGTAGCTACCAGTCACGAGTCACCATATATACCATATATGATATAATATAGAAAACAGTAGGAACAATGCGATATTAGGAGAAAAACTATGACTGACGGCGAAAAGCGAGAACAAGCGGAATGGGTGGAAGCCTATCAAGAAGGAAATCAGAAAGCCGGGGAAATGTTGTATAAGAAATACACGCCCCTCATTAGGAAGCTCTCCTATGACCCCTTCCGGAAGCGGATCGATGAGGACCTATTTCAAGAATTGTCCCTGGCTTTCATCGAAAAACTCCGGGCCTACGACAGTGAAAAAGGCATGCCTTTGGGGACGTACATGAAACAGCACCTAATTTGGGCGAAGCTGGATTACCAGCGGAAGGAAGTGCCTTATCAAAAAAAAGATGGCTTCGACTTGGCGAAAGTAGACGAAGAAGGGAAGGAAGACCAGATTTCCTTGTCGGAAACAGACGTGATGCCCCTGAAAGAAGAGGCACTTGGCTTCCTGGATAAGAGACAGAGACCCTTATTTCTCCTTATGACAGAAGGGAAGAAGGGCAAGGAAATACAAAAGATTCTTCACCTGTCCCCGCAGAATCTATACAACCAGCAACGACGTATTCGGGAGCGGTTTGCGAGGAATCGGTCTTTTATGAAGGCCGTCGATGAGTGGGGCATTGCGGGGTAAATGCAATTAGGAATGAGGAATTAGGAATGGTATTAATCCCGTAACAGATTATCGTACTGCTGGCGAGGTATGCCGCTAGAGCTGCCCCCTCAGCCTTCGGCTGCTCCCCCGACAGGGGAGCCGAGACAGCGGTGTAAACTTACTTAGGGGCGCACAACTTATGAAGCGCCCCTTTTATATTTGTTTTGCGTTTGTAGGAGACTTAACTAGTGTCATAGCGACTAGCTTTTAGCTGTTGGCTTCTAGCTGGCTAGTGGCTAATTGCTAGGAGCTAGCAGCTGTGACTCTGATGAAAAATATGATAGCGGAAACCCTCTTCCTTTGGAAGGGGGGCAGGGGGGATAGTTCGCACTAGCGAGATGAATGGAATGTGACACTTGCGGTGTAGGCGTTCTCTCTAGCGGCTTGCTGAACATCTCTTCTTCGTCGGCCTATCCCCGGCCTGCAAGCGGGCCTGCCCCTTCCTGAGGAAGGGGCTTTTTGTGTTAGCGGATTCTGGTCAAGTGAAACTAGCGGTAGAATCTGTAGCGTTTTATCTCCCCCGTCGGGGGAGAATTAAAGAGGGGGCTGCTGTAGCGGTATACTTCGGAATGAACACCTCAAGAGGACTCGGTGATACCCGCTTCTAGCGGTTAAAATAGTTAGTGTTATCATGCTTAACGCTAGGAGCAGGAATCACTGTGTACGCTTGATGTGTTCATAGCGAAGTATACCGCCAGAGCTACCCCCTCAGCCTTCGGCAGCTCCCCCGGCAGGGGAGCCAAGGGAAATATGACTTCTGTGCCATCAAGCACAAATGCACTCGAATTGATGGATATGGTAAGTATCATACCCTTTTATACCCTTTTTAACCTTGTCACAATCGGTAAAGTCTCTTTGTGAGATACAGTAAGCAGCAGAATAATAACCTTTTTTCCACCGTGTAAAATCACACCGCCAATCCGATACTTCTATCGGAAAGGGGAAAAATCCCATCCGAGCCTGGCCGGGCGAGTGTATCGACTTGGTATGTAGGAGGTTTTTAGTGCGTAGTGAGGAGTGGTGGAAGGGGCCCACAATTCATATAGGGCCCCAATACCCCCTTATTAGGTAATGGAGAACAGTTAACGGTAAACCATCAACCGTTTACCGTCAACTGCTAACTGCTCACTGCAAACTGCCTACTGCCAACTATATTTCTAAAGAATCGAGGTATAACACATGAAAACACTGAAAATGACTTTTAGCACCGCCGGAAAATCCAATATGGTATTTTCTCTGGAAAATCCGAAGGAAGGTCTCACTCTGGACGAAGCGAAGCAGGAAGCCGCAAAGCTCATTCCGGTCCTGGTGACCCGCTCCGGCGCTGAGGTGAAGGAATTCGTCAGCGCCGTCATTTCTACCACCACCGATGAACCGCTTGCGTAAGAACCTGCTGGAGAAAAGCAGGCGGCAGGATACCATCTGCGGCGTGGAAATCAGGCATATCCTGGCGATTTTGCGTGTGATCGCGTGTATCATTAGGTATGTGAGAATGACAAGTAAGTGAGGAGTGAGGAATTAGGAGTGAGGAGTGAAGGCCGGCGAGTGCCTCGCATTGCTCTTATACGGATTATGTCTATAGGAGCGGAGCCCTTTTTATATACTCGCCGATTTTATAAAAGGGGTATTGGGGCACTTCCAAATTTTGTGTGCCCCTTCCAACACTTCTCACTTCTAACTATTATTACTATTAAAAAGTGAAATGTAAATCTATCAAAAAAGGAGAAGAATATTATGGCAACAAAGGATATTTATGATGTAAAACTTCAGGTACGTGTAGAAAACGGCAGCACCACTTCTGGAAAGACGGCGTACAAGAATATCAACGTCACCCAGGTGAAGCTCACCGCCACTGACGATGAACTGCTGGCGGCTGGTCAGGCTATCGGTAATCTGCAGGATAATCCTCTCGCGGGCGTTCGTCTGGTCAATAGCTATGATCTGACTGATAATGGTTAACAGTAGACAGTTAACTGTTAACCGTTTACCATAAAAAGGGCTAGGAATTGGAACGATTGTGTTCTGGTTCCTGGCCTTTTTTGATGGCGGAAGCCCGTAGATTGTCCATTCCAGAGGGCTTACGGGTGACAGTCTGGTGACGGTCGATGGGGCTTTTTGATGGTTATTTCATAAATAAGAATGTATACATGAATATGAATTATAATCTCTGAGCTATTGTTGACTGTCACCCGACCGTCACCCGACTGTCACCTTTTATGGTAAAAGTTTAGGCTGCAATGAATTTTTTATTTCTTGTATTCTAAAGGGAAAAGGCCGCAAAAAGTTCGATAAAATCGGTATTTTTTTATCTTCTATGATAGTTCATATCACCAAAATGGGAAAATATATAATAGGTAGCATACTATAGGTGACAGTCGATGACGGTCGTTTCAGAAAAGTCCTATAGAGAAATTGTAAAAATATTTTTCTTAAGGGGTTTTATGAATTGACTGTCATCGACTGTCACCTTTTTGCTATATAAATAATTTTTTGCTGCAGCCATAAAAAGATCTAAAGAGCTTTCTGCAGCAAACCGGGCTATAATAGATGTAGATGTTCATATATATTTAGAAACCGGGTGATATGAATGAAAACAGAGAAATTAGAAGTGGCTACTCCAGTATTTCCTAAAATGAGAAAATCAGAAGCAGCTAAATTGCTTATGTCTGATAGTAAATTGCGCGATTGGGTCAAGGCGGGGCAATTTGTCTTTGCTGGTGGATATTTCGTGGTAGCCAAGCCTGATTATGTGACGTTCTTGGAGGAAAAGCCTTGTTTGACAAAAAAGCAAAGGAGCATCTGTCTAGTTGTGTGTTACAATTTTCAGAGAAGTTTGAACCAGTAACGATAAATTATTGTTCTAATGATCCTGAATTGACGTCTCATGAGGTCACTGTCCGGACATTGCTCTTCCATCCCGATGCACAGGGGGCAGTTTTGAAGGCGAATATACCACACAAGGAAGTTGTTGAAAGTTTGCGTAAGGAAATATTTGAGAAGTCTATGGATAAGGCATTACAAGATACGCTTTTGACCATGTTAGGGAATCCTACGAGAACATTGTGTGATTGTCTCATGTGCTTGATGGATGATAAAAAATGGAGTGACCCTGCCACGTTTGAAGAGTGCACATGCATTGAACGGGACTATTATGGGAAAATTAAGAGAAATAAGGCCAATAAGATGAGAAGGAAAACGCTGATGACGATTTGTATCGCCTTGGGCCTTTCTTCTCGATGGATTGTCAAATTATTTGAAAAAGCAGGGTATGTATTGCAGTGGAATGAAGAACCATGGAAAATCTATGTGGATATCATTGATTTGATTCCTGGTATTCCCATTGATTTCATCAATGATGTGTTGGACCAACAGAATGCATTGACTCGGGGGAAAGGAAAACCAATTCCATTGCTGGGAACGCCGTCTCTGGTAGAAGACGCTCTTGCAGATTTAGAAACAATGGAAGAAATGATACAAATGGGTACTGTGGTTCGTAAAGATGATATAGAATAAAATTTTTCTAAAATCCGACTCGTAAAGTCGGAAAAAAGACTCCTTTATGGGGTCTTTTTTTATGTGTCGGAGGGAAAAGGAAACAACACGGAAGGAAATGGTAGTACCGGTTACTTCTTTTTAGGGCAATGTCGTTCAGTGGAACAAGCGGTATAAAAGCTGTATTTTCATACCATTTTTCTACTATTCATAAACTCTTTTGAGAACCTTTAGCACCCTCAGAACCTTTAAAACCTTGAGTAACCTTTGTCACCCGTATTTCCTGTCCAACATCTCCGACTTTACGAGTCGGTCGCCGATTTTTCAAATCTGTCATAATGGGTACAGTCATCGAAGTGCACTGGTGACTATACCAAAACCATCTAGCGCTAGAGGGTAAATGTTGTAGGCAAATAGCAGTAGGTAAACGCTGCAGACCGCCTACTGCTACCTGCCTGCTTTTTACCACAATACTGTTAAGTTAAGCGAAATATGCGATGATTCCTGCTGATGCAAAGGTTACTCAGGTTTCTCAGGATACTGAGGTTTCTCACGTTTCTCGAATGTGCTAATGATGCTAGCGTCTATCGGTACATACGAGGGACCTGAGCAACCTGCCGTCACTATCGGAATATCATACCTGTCAACGTAAATCCTTAATTTAATGACATTTTACCAAGGAGGCAGATGCAAATGTCGAAATTTAGATTGTGGCTGGCCCGTTGCCGGCAGAATCCGAAGAATGTTCATTATCCCGATGGGGCGGTGATTTCCTGTCGGGCAGATTTGGAGAAGGCGGTTCGTCTGGATCATGTGGCCGCCCATTTCCAGGGCGGTATCCGGGGATTGAAAAATTTCCTGGAATCCGATGTGTCGATTTTGGATTGTGATAACGATCATACGGACAATCCCACCGATTGGGTGACCCCGGAGACGTTGTATTATCTCTTTCCCGATGTTTCTTTTGCCATTGTGGCCAGTCGGAACGATGGTAAGGAGAAGGGAAATAAGTCTGCTAGGCCTCGTTTTCATGCGTATTTTTTCCACAGGAGGTGTCTTTCAGCCGCCGATGAGGAAAAACTGAAACGGGCCATTTATGAACGGTATCCATTTTTTGATAAGAATTGTTTGGACGCTGCCAGATTCATTTACGGCGTGGAGGCCCCGCATTATGTGATGTGGCATGAGGGGACCATGGATATTGCGGATTTCTTGGAAAAGACCAGAAGTCCCTGGATTCGTGCCATGGAGGAGCCGTTGCTCCTTCCGGCGGGTCCTGGGACGAAGGAAAGTGAGGGTGATGATGTGACCGATTCACCGGCGGAATCAGCTCCGCCGGTGCCCTTCGGGGCAAAGGAAACCGTGGCTTTGGCCCATAGGGCAGCACCTTGTATTTCTTCTGCTATAGAAAGTCCGAAGGCCACCTATCATCGGGCCACACCGCCTATTTTGGAGGGCAGTAGAAATAGCACGCTCTCCTCTTTGGCGGCTAGGCTGGTGAAGCGCTACGGCGATACCTCCGTGGCCTATGAGAAATTTTTGGAACAGGCCAATCGCTGTGAGCCGGCTCTGCCAGACCGGGAGATTTCTTCTATCTGGAAAAGTGCTCAAAAGTTTTATCAGAAAATTTGTCAGGATGGCCATTATGTGGCGCCGGCTATGTATGCGAAGGTTCTTGCGGGGAAATTGGACTTGAAACCTTCTGATTATTCTGATATGGGGGAGGCTAAAATGTTGAAAAAGGTTTATGAAAAACGGTTGGTCTATACAATTTCTACGGATTTCATGATTTACGATGGAATTCGCTGGCAGGAAAATAAGCAAAAGGCCTATGGGTTCTGTCAGGCTCTTTTGGATCACCAGTTGGACGAAGCCATCACCGGTCTTTCTGTGATTGAAAAATCCCTCTCCCGTATGGGTATCGATGACCAGGTGATTGCCCAGGGAGGACGGAATTTGCGTAAAACCGCCGGAAAGATCGGGGCGTCTCTTTGTGCGGCTCAAGAGGAAATCAGGGAATATGTTTCTTTTGTGGCGAAACGTAGAGATTTTTTCTACATCGATGCGACACTCAAAACCGTTCGGCCTATGGTACAGAAAGAGATTTCCGATTTCGATACCCAGGCCATGGTTTTGAACACCCCCGATGGGACCTATGATTTGTCCCAGGGAATGGCAGGGAAATTGGCCCATAAGAGCGAGGATTTCTTGACCAAAGTGACGGCTTTTTCTCCCGATGATAGAAATGAAGACCTGTGGCTTTCGGCGGTGGATACGTTTTTCATGAAAGATGAGGAACTGATTCGCTATGTGCAACAGCTTATGGGACTTTCTGCCATTGGAAAGGTCTATAAAGAGGCACTTTTCATCGCTTATGGCAATGGCGCCAATGGGAAATCCACCTTTTTCAATTCCATTGCTCGTGTCCTGGGCGACTATAGCGGCACTCTCTCGGCAGATGTATTGATGGCTGGCTGCCGCCGGAATGTGAAACCAGAAATGGCAGAACTGCGAGGCAAACGGCTCATTATCGCTTCCGAACTGGAAGAAGGAATGCGACTCAATGCGTCTATGGTGAAACAGCTTTGTAGTGTAGACGAAATTACCGCAGAAAAGAAATACATGGCCCCCTTCCGTTTCGTCCCGTCTCATTCTTTGGTGCTCTGTACCAACCATTTGCCCAAAGTGGGAGGCCGGGACTTGGGAATCTGGCGGCGTATCCTGCTCATTCCCTTTCAGGCCAAGCTGCCCGTAGACGGTAAGCAGAAGAATTACACCGATTACCTGGTGGAAAACTCCGGCGGTGCCATTCTGAAATGGGTCATCGAAGGGGCTAGGCAGGTGATTGAAAACCAGTTTGAAATCCACCTACCAAAAAGCGTTCAGGAAATTCAGAACCAGTACCAAGAAGCCAATGACTGGTTGGCCCACTTTCTTGACGATTGCTGCGAAATCCGAAAAGACTACCAGCAGCCGTCTGGCACCTTCTATGAAGCCTATCGAAACTACGCCTTTCGCCAGGGAGATTACATCAGAAGCACCAGCGACTTCTACACCGCCCTTGCCATGGCTGGCTACGAACGGGGTAGAGCAAAAAGCGGAAGATACGTCCAAGGCGTGAGGCTCAAGGTAGAATATCTGGAAAACCAGTGAGAAGTGAGGAGTGAGAAGTTAGAAGTGATGGAAGGGGCCCACAATTCATATAGGGCCCCAGTTTTATAGCTTATTATTCTGCCCTATTCCACTTTCTAACAAAGAAAAGATAGGGCCTGTCAAAAGGTTATGGGGCTATGGATAGTTTCATAACCCTAAATAACCTTTCATAACCTTGACTCCATCCGTATACATACTTATGGATGATACAGAAATCAGCAGAATAATAACCTATATAAGAGGGGTATTGGGGCCCTATATGAATTGTGGGCCCCGTCCACCACTCCTCACTCCTCACTCCTCATTCCTAACTCCTCACTATATATAAGGTATATCAAACCCAAAGGAGATAATCGACATGAAAGTATTCATCAATCCCGGTCACCACATCGGCGTGGACAGTGGGGCTGTCAATCAGAAATATCACGTTTGTGAAGCACAGATTGTGCACGACATCGCCGTGCTTTTGAAATTCTATCTCGAAGCGGCTTATGTGCAAGTGGAAATGCTGCAGTCGGACAACCTTTTGGGAGAAAATCCCAAGTATTACCCGGTGGTACAGACCGCCAATGGCAGCGGAGCGGACCTCTTCGTGTCCCTTCATTGCAATAGCGCAGAAAACCCAGCGGCCCATGGCACAGAGACATTGATCTATGTGTCCGGCGGAGAAGCCGAACGGGCTGCCTTCTGTATCCAGCGGCAATTGGTGGATACTCTAGGCACCATCGATAGGGGCATCAAAGAACGCCCGGGCCTCGCCGTCCTCCGTGGCACCTCTATGCCGGCGGTGCTGGTGGAAATAGGATTTATTTCTAACGAAGACGACGTGACGCTCCTGATGCACCAGAAAGCAGACATTGCTAGGGCTATTGCCAGAGGAATCACCGACTGGGAACGGTCGGAGGCAGTAGCATAAATGCAATGAGGAATTAGGAATTAGGAATTAGGAATGGCGGTAGCGGTGGATTGGGTGGAGTATACATCTCACGATTTTATGTATGCAAAGGTTCTGAAGGTTCTAAGGGTCCCTGAATGAAATGATAACGTTAGTGTCTATCGACTCATTCGAGGAACGTGAGAACCCTTAGTACCCTTAGAACCTTTTTCTCACTAGCGAGATACATGGCCGGGTGACATATAGCGAAGTCGGCACCCAGAACATGGGGTACACCGCTAATGCAGGACGCCGAAAGGACAAGTGACACTAGCAAAGAAACCGCTACAGCGGACTATCCCCTGGGACGTATCGCTTCGCTTACGTCCTTTCCCCTTCCAAAGGAAGGGGATTTTTGATTAGTGCCTCTAGCCAGTTTCGTCATTTGATGCAAAGGGTCTCAGGGTTCTAAGGGTACTAAAGGTTCTAAGGATTCTCTGAATGAGATGATAACGCTAGCGTTTATCAGCCCACTCGAGGAACCTAAGCAACCTGAGAACCTTAAGTTAAGCAACCTTTTACTACTAGCGGGATACATGGTACATGACACATGGCAAAGTTAGCGCCCAGAACCATCGGATAGCAGGATGAATGACAAAAGTCTCCTTTTACAACAACATTTAAAAAGAGCTGTAGATTTCTTGTCTGCAGTTCTTTTTTATGCATTGAAATACCGGTCATACCCTATGAAATACCCTTGTATTATGCTAAAATAAATATATTTGAACATCAGTGTTGCAGGTTCTGGTGGATTCAAAAATATGTAAAAATGTTGCTCATCATTTTATTCAGTACGTATGGGTGATGATACTATGAATAACATTAAAAACGGAACACGAGAAACGATTTTAAAGAAAAAGCGTATTGTTGTCAAAGTGGGAACCAGTTCACTGACCTATGACAATGGAAAAGTCAATTTCCGCTATATGGATCATTTGGCCAGGCAGCTTTCTGATTTGAAAAATCGGGGGTTGGAAGTGATTCTGGTCACTTCTGGTGCCATTGGTGTAGGGCTTCCTGTATTGGGATTTAAGGAAAAACCGACTTTCTTACCTTATAAACAAGCATGTGCCGCTGTGGGACAGGGTGTTTTGATGAATATGTATGAACATCTTTTCCATGAATATGGACAAATTGTGGCCCAATTGCTTTTTACCAAAGGGGATGCGGTCAATTCCAAGCGGTATCTCCATATGAGAGGGACGCTGCAGGCACTTCTGGAATTGGGAGCCATACCGATTGTCAATGAAAATGATGCGGTTTCTGCCGATGAAATTAAAATTGGTGATAACGATACGTTATCGGCCATTGTGGCCAGTGTGGCAGAAGCAGATTTGCTGATTATTCTGTCTGACATCCAGGGGTTGTATGATAAGGATCCGAAAAATCATCCGGACGCCCAATTGATTCATACTGTGCCAGAATTTACTAGAGAGCTTTTTGCTATCGCTGGTGGAGCTGGGACGGCTAGGGGAACCGGCGGGATGTATACCAAGATCCAAGCGGCAGAGATTTGCGTCCATTCTGGGATTGATATGATCATTGCCAAGAGTGATGAAGCCGATGTACTGGAACGCATCATGGATGGCGAGGAAATAGGCACCCTGTTTTGCGGCGAAAATGTACATCCGCAGCTTAAAAAGCGGGATATCATCATCGGTACAGCCGTGAAGGGAAAAATCTTTGTGGACGAAGGTTGTAAACAGGCCTTGTTGGAAAACGGGTCCAGTTTGTTACCTGTAGGCATCGTCGATGTGGAAGGCAATTTCTTGGAAGGCGATACGGTGGCGGTGTATTACAATAACCAGGAACTGGCTCGTGGTATTTCTCACTATAGTGCCAGTGATGTATCACTCATAAAAGGACTTCGCACGGAAAAATTAACCGAGGCTCTTGGCACGGCGGCTCCCTACGATACGGTGATTCACCGAGACAATTTGCTGATTATGAAATAACGGCGAAGAGACATGAAATTTTCAGAAAAAGTGAAGTGGATGATTTACTACTATACCAAACATCCCAAGGGACGATTTGAGCTGTCTCATATTGTTGAATTATTGGGGTTCTGGCTGGTATGTATTTTGCTTGCGGAAGTGGTGTTGTATCTATGGCTAAACGGGTAGGCATCTTTGGTGGCTCATTCAATCCCATTCATATCGGCCACTTAGTGATTGCCGAAGCGGCCTGGCAGGAATTCCACCTGGAAAAAGTGGTGTTTATTCCTTCTGGGGATACGCCAAACAAGGACATGCATCATATTGATAAAGAATTTCGGTATGAAATGGTCGAGAAAGCTATCGCAGGGAATCCTCATTTCTGTATTTCCTCTATAGAAAAAAATCGAACAGGCCCTTCTTATACGGTAGATACGATCCGTCTTTTGCAAAAGAAATATGGCGATGCCTATGAATTTTATTTTATTTGTGGAACCGATGCGGTAGCCGATTTACCGACTTGGAAATATAATAAAGAGCTATTGGAAGCGTGCCATTTTATTTGTGCCAGCAGACCGGGCAATGAAGAACGAATTGAACAGTCCATTGCGTATTTCGGCAGGCTGGGGCAGGAGAAAATCCATTTCCTTCGCACCCCAGAATTGGCTATTTCTTCCACGATCCTGCGCCATCGCATAGCGCAGAAAAAGTCGGTTCGTTATTTTATTCCTGATACTGTCATTGGGTATATAAAAAAATATCATCTTTATGAAGGTAATTTGTAATGAAACTTGAACAGATTCAATCAGATTTGAAGCAGAATTTATCAACTAAACGTTTTAAACATTCTGCTGGTGTGGCCGATTTGGCGAAGCATTTGGCTAAGAAATATGGCGCCGATCCGGATAAAGCCTACTTGGCCGGCTGGGTTCATGATTGTGCTAAGGAACTTTCTTTGGCAGATATGCAAGAGATTATCAAAGAAAATGGATTGCAGTTGGATGCACAGATGATGCAAAGCCGTGCTCTTCTTCATGGTCCCTGCGGAAGTCTTTTGGCTCGCAGTCGGTACGGCATCGAAGACGCGGATGTTGCCAATGCGATTTATTTTCACACCACTGGTCAACCGGGAATGACTTTATTGGAAAAAATAATTTTCCTAGCCGATTACATCGAACCAAGCCGTGATTTTCCCGGTGTGGACAAACTTCGCAAGAAGGCAGAAAAGAATTTGGATGAAGCGGTGCTTGCTGCTTATGATTCCACGATTTCCCATTTACTGGACCAAGAGGCTTATATTTACAATTTGACATTTTTAGGAAGGAATGATTTAGTCCTTCGCATGCAAGAACATCATGATGAAAACAAATAAAAGAAGAAAAAGTCGGATTCGATTGAAGAAACTGATTCTCTTTATCGTAGGTGTCGTGGCGATTCTGTCTCTTGTTATCTTTGGCGTAGCAAAGACCATTCAGGTCCTATCGACCCGTTCTTCCGATGAAGCGGGGCAACCGATGTACTATCTCTTTATCGGAACCGATGAGAAAGCAGCCAACGAGGCAGATACGGTACTTTTGATGGCTCGAAACGATAAAAAGGAACAAGCCGTCTTTATTTCCATTCCGTCCAATACGAAAATTCCCCATCGGCAGGAAGGGAAATATATGCTCCTGCGGCAGACCTTTGCAGAAGGCGGTTCTGAAGAAACCAAAAGTGCCATTGAAAATCTGCTTCATATTCGAATCGATAAATATGCAGTGATCAATTTCTCAGATTTCAAAAACTACATGTCCCATTGGGGTCCCGTGGATATGTATGTAGAAAAATCTATGGAACATAGCGATGCCAATGGCATCTCTGATATTGAAATTCATCAGGGATATCAATCCTTGCAGGCCGATGCAGGCTTAGGGTATGTTCGCTATATCGATGCAGACAACGGAGAAGTGGGACGTATCCAGCGGCAGGAACGATTCCTGAAGACCGTGCTGGAAAAAATGCAGACCTCCAGCGCCTTCTACAATTGGGCAGCTGTGAAATACTATTGGAATGCCGCAGAGACGGACATCACCTCCGAAGAGGCTGGTACATTGGCCTATCATTTGACCAAATTCCCACAGTCCAATTGCAAATTTATTATTTTCCCTGGGGAATTACAGAAAACAGGGAAAGAGCCTGCCTGGGTGGTCAATCCGGTAGAAGCACAAAAAGTCATTGCTATGACAATGGAATGAAATGCATAAGAGCATAAACAGTTGATGGACAATGTGAAAAAATGGCATTCGCACTAGCGTGTGGCCCCTTGGAGAAGGGGCGGCGAAGCCGG